>ENA-OWPD01000240-OWPD01000240.1-human-gut-metagenome-genome-assembly--contig:-NODE-240-length-70847-cov-4.406797_pt1 | contig 70847 bp, 67 predicted proteins | sample MGYA00248262_ERZ651842 | MGnify/ENA primary metagenome ERZ651842 (study PRJEB26924, sample SAMEA4378253) | human gut metagenome | biome: human gut; feature: human-associated habitat; material: faeces... | reverse complement strand
CTTACAACGATCTCCGGATCTTCCAACACTTTTTCTGTCGGATACTCTCCGTGACCTTCTACGCTGACTGTAAACACAAAGTCCTGCCCTTCGGTCGTATCCATAGACTCCATAATATTCGGAACGAGAATATCGTCTGTCGCCCATCCTTTCGGCGTTGTCTGGAGTATATTCATAAACTCCTTACTTGTGTAATGATCAAATCCCATGTTGTTAAATACCTGGGCGCGGCTGTAGAAATTTCCTCCGTTATTATGAAGAGCTTCGGCGCCGTATCCAAGCCCTTTAAGGGCAGACGCCGCGCTCTCTAACGTACGAGTCTTTGCATATGTTTTATATGGGTATTCTCCCGGTCCGAAGAAACGCATACTCATTCCTGTGAGAACTTCAAATTCTGTGTTTGCCGTTCCCGCGCCGACTGACGGCACTTTAAAGTATCCGCTTGAATATTCGCTGAACATTTTTCTCAAATTCGGGATCGGATCTTCGGAGAAGCGAAGCCACTCTACCTCTGTCGGATCGAAAAACGACTCAAGCTGTACGAAAATAATATTCGGACGCTGTTCTTCCGATCTTCCCGTCGAACTTTTCGTCAGTTTTTCTTCTTCGTTGATCTTCTCCATCGTCTCTTTGCCATATCCTGTCGGCTCGTTGATCCCTGTATTAAACAAACTTGCCGAGAAGCAATACGGAAATCCATAATCTTCATATGCAAACGCAATGTTTCCGAAGTAATTAGAAATGACACGTTTGTCAATCGCCAGATTTGTCAGCGCCATACAGCCGACAAAGGAAGCGACAACTCCGCCAAGCGCGATCCAGCGGTGCATCTTTCCTGTGTACTGTCCGCCCCGTTTCCACATCGAAACGACCCATACGATCAAAGCGGTCACACCGATAATGATCATAATAAGCTCAAACGTGTTAAAATAATTTCCCGTCAACTCCAATGCGTCTGAAAGGACTTTCAAATCTTGTGCATTAAAGGGGGTTACACGCTTCGTCAGCAGATATCCGTTGCAGATTCCCAAAAACAGCCAGAACACGCTGAGCAATATTCTTGTAAACACACGCCTTCGCACCAGATAAACGATCGTAAATGTAACGAATATCATGCATGAATTATACAAAAACACAAGCGGCGTTTTTGTAAGATACGCCCACGCCTCTCCAAACGAAAGTCTTGAGATGACTTCGATGAAAAAGTTAATGATACATGCAAGCAGAAACTGAAGCGGAACAGACAGCCGGTTCATCCACTTATAAACCGGCTGCATCTTCTTGGCGAACTTTCCATTGCGCCGTTTTTCCAAGATCATCTGCCTGCGTTCTTTCCTCTTTTTAAAGTGTTCCTTAATATCTTCTTTTTTCAGATTTCTGACTTTTGTAAAAAAACCTTTTATATTAGCCAAGACCTACCATTCTCTCCTTTACTTGTGCGAGCATCTGCTCGTATTTCTCGAGTTTGTCCCTCTCTTCCTGAACTTTTGCCTCCGGAGCTTTGCTTACGAACTTCTCGTTTGCAAGCATTCCTTTCGCACGTTTGATCTCTTTGTTCAGTCTCTCTTCTTCCTTTGTAAGTCTCTCTTTTTCCTGCTCGAAATCCACAAGATCCTCAAGCGGCAGATATACGACCGCATCAGGAACTACGATGGATACCGCATTGTCCTCTATTCCCTCTTTTGTGCTCTGCACGATGATGTCGGACGCCAACATAAGCGGCATTACCGACTGTTTAAATCCTTCAATCGCTTTTGTCAGTTCTTCTTTTTCGCTGACGATGAATACGTTTGTTTTACGGTTGTTCGGAACGTCCATCTCCGCACGGATGTTTCGGATGCCTCTTGTCACCGCTTTCACGCGTTCCATGACAAACTCATCCTGCGCAAAATTCCACTCTTCTTTGTATTTCGGCCACTCGGACATCATAAGCGACTCTTCCTCCGGAACGAGCGCCCCGTAAATCTCTTCTGTTATAAACGGCATAAACGGGTGAAGCAGTTTCAATCCCTGAGCCAACACAGTTTTCAATACCCAGAGAGCGCAGTTTGCGGCCTCCGGAGCTTCCTCTTTGTGGTAAATACGGAATTTTGCCATCTCTACATACCAGTCGCAGAACTCATCCCATATAAAGTCATATACTTTCTGAACCGCAATACCAAGCTCAAATTTGTCCATATTGTCCGTCACGTCTTTTGCAAGCGTATTCGCAGCCGATAAGATCCATCTGTCTGCCGGAGTAAACAGATCATGAGACGGTTCGTCAATAATATTTTCATCCATATTCATCATAATGAAACGGGATGCGTTCCATACTTTATTGGCAAAGTTACGGCTTGCCTCAACTCTCTCATTATAGAAACGCATGTCATTTCCCGGTGCATTTCCGGTAACCAGTGTCATACGAAGAGCATCTGCTCCGTACTGGTCGATAATCTCCAGCGGATCAATACCATTTCCAAGAGATTTGCTCATCTTACGTCCCTGAGAATCTCTCACAAGACCATGAATAAATACGGTATGGAATGGTGATTTATCAGTATGTGCATATCCGGAGAATACCATACGGATTACCCAGAAGAAAATAATGTCATATCCGGTTACCAGTACATCTGTCGGATAGAAATAATCCATCTCTTCTGTCTTATCTGGCCATCCAAGTACAGAGAACGGCCACAGTGCAGAACTAAACCATGTATCTAATGTATCTTCATCCTGTGTGAAATGTTTACATCCACACTTCGGACATACGTCCGGCATCTGTCTTGCAACTACGAATTCACCGCACTCGTCACAGTAATAAGCCGGAATTCTGTGTCCCCACCAGATCTGTCTGGAAATACACCAGTCACGGATATTTTCAAGCCAGTGCAGATAAATCTTATTGAAACGCTCCGGTACGAACTTAAGCTCTCCGGTTTTAATCGCTTCGATCGCCGGTTTTGCAAGCTCCTCCATGCGGACGAACCACTGTTGTTTTACCATCGGCTCTACGGTTGTATGACATCTGTCATGGGTTCCTACATTATGAGAATGCGGAACAATTTTCACAAGATATCCCTGTTCCTCAAGATCAGCAACCATTGCTTTTCTTGCCTCATAACGATCCATGCCTGCATATTTTCCACCATATTCCTCATTGATGGTCGCATCGTCATTCATCACATTGATTTCCGGAAGGTTGTGACGTTTTCCAACTTCAAAGTCATTCGGGTCATGCGCCGGTGTAATCTTTACAGCACCGGTTCCGAATTCTTTATCTACATAATAATCCGCAACGATCGGAATCTCGCGATCTGTTAACGGAAGAATACATTTCTTTCCTACGATATCTTTGTATCGCTCATCATCCGGGTGTACTGCAATCGCTGTATCACCAAGCATGGTCTCCGGACGAGTTGTTGCAATCTCAAGATAATCATCTGTTCCAACGATAGGATATTTGATATGCCAGAAGCTTCCTTCCTGCTCCTCGTGCTCAACCTCTGCATCAGAAAGGGAAGTCTTACATACCGGACACCAGTTGATAATTCTGGAACCTTTGTAAATATATCCTTCTTCATATAATTTAATGAAGACTTCTTCTACTGCTTTGGAACATCCTTCATCCATTGTAAAACGTTCTCTGTCCCAGTCACAGGAAGTACCGATCTTCTTGAGCTGCTCAGTGATCGTTCCGCCGTACTCTTCCTTCCATTCCCATGTACGCTCTAAGAACTTCTCTCTTCCTAATTCTTTCTTATCGATTCCTTCGTCTTTTAACTGATTTGTAACTTTCACTTCTGTAGAAATAGCCGCATGGTCTGTTCCCGGCACCCACAGAGCATTGTAGCCCTGCATTCTCTTATAACGGATCAACACATCCTGAAGAGTGTTGTCAAGTGCATGGCCCATATGAAGCTTACCGGTAATATTCGGCGGCGGCATTACAATCGTAAATGGTTTCTTATCTCGGTCTACCTCTGCATGGAAGTATTTCTTCTCACACCATTTTTCATACAGTTTTGATTCAATCGCTTTCGGATTGTACGTTGTCTCTAAGTTCTCACTCATAATTTCTCTCTCCTTTGCCTGTTGACGTAACGTGTGCGAATCTCACACCTTACGCTGTTTCACACATTTTTCACATTTCAGGGCATAGAAAAACGCCCCTTATCTTCATAAAGGGCGAATATTATATCGCGGTACCACCTTCGTTTATCTTCTCATCTTATTCTATAACGGGAACGACTCCGGGATATCTTACTGCTATGTTCGGATATCCGGCTTGGAAGCTACCTTCTGTATCTTCTTATCTGAAACCGCCTCGCAGCCCTTGGGCAGTTCTCTCTGTCAGGGAAGGATACATACTCCTCTTCTTCAACGCCTTTTCGTATAAACTATTCAATATGATAGCTAGCAAAGCGCGGTTTGTCAAGGAATTTAGGGAATTTTCAGAAAGTCTTAAGGAGTTCTCCTATATCCATCCCATGCTTCTTAGCACGAACAGCCACCCCGTCAAAGTGAATGCGCTGAACATGGTTGTAAGCATGACAATACTGGAAGTCAACACTCCCTCATGCCCCATATTTTTTGCCATCACATAACAGCTTACCGTTGTCGCAGAGCCGAGCATGACTAAGATTGCCACCAATTCTTCCTGACGAAATCCCAGAGCCACTGCCAGTGGAAGAAAGATCACGCAAAAGCCTATGAGTTTCATAAATGCTCCGGTCAGAGCCGGTTTTATTTTTGCAAATGCTTTGTCTAGTTCAAAGCTTGCGCCCATTGCCATCAAGCCCAAAGGTGTCGCAATACCACCCACACTATTTACGGTCTTTTCCAAAATTGCAGGCATGGGAACTTTAAGCAGTGACCACGCCAGCCCCGCCACAATACCGATGATAATAGGATTGGTGACAATGCCTTTGAATGTTTTCTTTAACACGTTCTTGTCCAGTCCCTGATTGTCCGGCTGAAACACGGACAATACCAAGACTGCCATCACATTGTAGAGCGGTACACTTCCAATGATCATAAGCGGCGCCATTCCCGCTGTCCCGTATATATTTTGAATCAATGCAATTCCCAGAATTGCCGCACTGCTTCTATAAGAAGCTTGAATAAATTCTCCTTTGATACTTTTATCTTTCCACAACAAAGCCACAAGCGAAGCTGCCAGAATACTGAGTAATGTGACTGTAAAGCAGAATAGCACAAACTTCATATTCCACACTTCTTCAAAATCTACTGTGGCAAGATCACTGAACACCAACACCGGAAGCGGAAATTGAAAGACAAATTTATTCATCTTAGATGCAAAAACATCATCCATCCAACCGATTTTTTTGAACAACAGCCCAAGAAGCATCATGGCAAAAACCGGCACTGTCGCATTTAAACTAAAAATAAGATTATCCATTCTTTAAATCTCCTGTTATTTTTCCGTAAATCCAGAAGTGGTAGTTTCTTTTTTAATCGGATGTCTGATCACAGTTTTCCATTTCTCCGGAGCCACTCTCCTTGCATCCGACATATAAATTTCATGGTGCAGCCTATTTTCATTTATGTCATTCACATATCCATTTTGCTGCAAGTATTCATCCATTAATGCCACCGTTTCCGGTTCATCATCAAAAGAACCCAAGTGCATGATCTGAACACAAAGACCTTCCTCAATAGTCAAAAATTCTGCTGATGAACAATCCAGTTTTTTCTTTTTTGTTGCTGTTTCTATTGCCCACTCAAAGTCTTCTTTTGACACAAAATCAGGTAAGCGAATGACAGAAATCCAATGAAAAGTGGATTTATCAGAATAATCCACCCCCTTAACATGTTCCTGCCACCAAAAAACTTCTAATGGTGGAACGACATATTCAAAAAAGCCTTCTATTTTATAATCCGTTTTATAACTCATTTTCAAAGTATATGCCACAGCGTATAAGACGCTAATCGCCTGCTGATATGCACCGCCTTCTTCGTTTGGATCTCCTTTTCCTCTTACTGCGATATAATTCGCTTTCGGAATATCTACAATCTGAGGCTTATTCTTTGGCATATAAAACTCTTTATATTCTTTTTTGAAATCAAAAGCCATAGCACTTTTCTCCATTCAACTTAATTTTTCATTCTATAAAAATAATATCCCATGTCCTTTTTTTCTAAATCTCACATCAATATTCTGCTCTGGATATAGCTTTACAATCTCCACAGTACCGGCGGTCACATAAGCTACAAACGAAATATAATGTTCTTTTCTCATAGGATGAGCCGCGGATACATAGTACTCATTATCGATTGTTTCGATAGATACCTCATGTATCTCATCACCTTTTTCCGCCTCCTGTTCCGGCAATGTAATTCCACAACATGAAAAACTTCCCTGTCCCACAGATGTGATGATATTTCCGCAAATTGGGCACACATAAAAATGTATTTTTTTCATATTCCCCGACTGATTGTCATTTATTTTCAATTCTCCGGTGAGCAGCTCTGCAATGGATACGCCCAATGCACGCGACAGTTCCTCTATAATACTGATATCTGGAAGACCTTTTTGGGTTTCCCATTTGGAAATCGTTTTATCGCTCACATTAATCATATCAGCCAGTTCTTTTTGCGTGATTCTTTTTTTCTCCCGCAGATTTTTTATTGTTTCACCTGTTACATAATTCATAATCCCTTACCTCGCTTCGTTATTATGAATATAGTTTATTTCATACCGTTCTTTCGAACAACCTACGAAGCGTAGACAACTTCTCCTTCTAAGTATTCATTTCGCAGTAATATAAAATCTTATTATCTGTGTCATAAACCATAAGTGTAAAATTCATAGACTCTCTGTCTAAAATATTTCTTCCGTCATCTACTTGTCTGTCAATCAAACGATAATATCCGTTGTTTATTTCCGGTATTAACGCATTTCCCTTTTCTCCCGTCAAATAAGGTCCTGATCCCTCTTTCCCATAGACCAGCACCTGCATCACATCGTCCATTGGAAATGATTGCCAGTCCTTATTTTTAGAAATGGCTTTTAAAATCTTATCATTTTCAAATTGTAATGCGATACAAGAAGTCCCATCACCGTGAAACCCGCCATGATCATCATAGCTAAAAATCTCATTTCCTTCTGACACATTAACTCCTATTTCTTTAGAAATTTCGCTTCGTTCTCCATTTAAGCCACAACCTGCCATAATAAATACTAGGAATAATAAACTAAAAATTATTTTCTTCATCTCCACACACTCCTTGAGAAACTTAATTTTAATTCAGCTCCACTTCTTTTAACTGTTTCCTGCACTCCTTATAATCCGGAAAATATCTCTCCACTTCCTGCCAGAAATCCTTAGAATGATTCATATGGAGTCTGTGTGCCAATTCATGAACGACTACATAATCAAGCAATTCCTCCGGCAAATAAAATAATCGATAATTAAAATTCAGATTGCCTTTGCTGCTGCAGCTTCCCCATCTGGTTTTCTGATTGCGCACAGAAACTCTGTTGTAGGTCACATCCATTTTCAAACTATAATATTGAACACGCTGCGTAATTTTCTCTTTGATTTCATCTCTTTCTTTTCGTGAGAATTCATCATATGGTGGAAATGTTGTCACACTTTTATGCTTCTCCCTTGCCTTTACAAGAGAGCATTTTTCAATAATCCACTTCTTATGAGAATCAATAAATTTCTTAATATCACGGTCTGACACATACATCGGCACTCTGGCAAGAACTTCGCCCGTTGGCTTCACTTCTAACCCAAGCGTTTTTCTATTAGAACGCTTAATTGTCACTAAAACGCTGTTTCTTATTGTTATAATTTGGTACTTGGTAATCATTGATTTTTCCCTTGTAAATAATAGAATTGGTTTTTATTATATCACTTATAACTGGTATCGTCATCATACTCAGTTATGTAATACTATATAAAATTCCCCAAGAATTTCTGGTTATTTTTCCAAGTAGTACTGCTTGTCATAAAATGATAAGGTATTAATAGAACAACCGTGTTGCAGGGTGCGTTGACCTTCATTTTTTACATAGAATGGGGGTGGTGCTGATGAAACATTTTGATTTTAAAGATCTTATGTCTTTTAGAATGTTCATTTTATCACTGCTGACATTCATTTACTTGATTTGTCACTAGAGATTTAGAGCATAGAAAAACCACCCTTTGAACTTTGACGAGTAAGGGTGGCATTTCTATGTTCACACTTTATTGGTCAACCACTTTGTGGCGGTTGTTCTTTTTACATCCATAATATAACATATTTTTCACTTTTATTCAAGTAGCCCTACTATCCTTTTCAGAACACAAATTACCATAAGTAGCTCCATAAATATTTCTTTCTTTTTAATTATTCCACAGAATAGGAAAATGGCAGAATCACTTCACAATCTGGCATATAATCATGTAATATCTGCCGACAATTTCCACAAGGTGATATGATTTCCTCTCCCCGCTTTCCTCTTACCGCAACTATAGTATCAAACTCTCTTTCTTCGTTTGTAATTGGGAAAATAGAATTGTTTTTATGGTATCATTTGCAATAGATATTGTCAGCACACTCCATTATAAAGATATTGAAAGAAGGGCGCACGCTTTCACGTACGCCCTCATCTCAAAGAAGATTAATATGTTTTCGGCGCATCCGGAATAATGATTGCCGCTATAAAGTAAGCAAGTATTCCAGAGCCGGAGCACCCTAAAAGTACCATCCCCAGCCGGATTAGGGTAGGGTCTACATTAAAATATTCTGCCACGCCTCCGCATACACCGCACAACATACGACTGTCGTGGGATCTGTATAATCTTTTCTGTTCCATATCTAAAACTCCCTTCTTTTTCGTTTTTACGCTCCTGTAAAATCTACGGTAATATCACCGACATTACACTCGATATTTATAAGTTTCTGAACATTATTATTAATTTTTTCTTCCGGTTTTATTCCGTAGTATACTTCTTCACCTATAACGATTTCACCTGCTCCGCAGGAAATCTCATAATTATACTCCTTTCGGTTTCCAGCGGCATGGTAGATGATATTTCCAACGTCATTTTCCATATCAAGTTCCTGCGTTACACTTCCCGTTGCTTCCAGTGTACCGGTGCCACATTCCAGACTTGCTTCTGCTGCCTGGAAGTTATGAACAACGCCATTGCCTACTCCGACTTCCACTGATAAATCTCTGGTACTTATATCCTCCACCTGAAGTTCGCCCACGCCAACCATAAGGGAAACCTCGTCCAAGCTCAGATCTCTCGGAATCCGGAGGTACACTGTACCGTCCTCTGCCCCCTCGATCCCTGTCACACGTTTTTTTGCCTCCAATTTCAACGTATTTTCTTCCATATAACTGTGGAATTTCAATTCTTCTGCCACGCCGACAGTTTCTACTTCAATCGTATCCCCGTCATGGCGCTCCACGGTCACATTACCGACAGCCATCTCCAGTTCCACTTCTCTTACGCCCGAATAGCTTTCCACTGCGTCAGTTCCGAAATCACGCCGGTCTGCTCCGTCGTGACGATGAAGGAAATCATCATCGTCATCATCCCACTCCCAGCCGATGTATCCTTTCGGAAAATGCATCGAGATTGCTTCTGTTGTCACGCCAAGTGACAGCGATATGATACAACACACAAGTCCTGAGATAAATGTCACGCCACAAACTATCCAGAATATTTTCCATCCTTTTTTCATACTCCAACCTCTTCCTTTCTGTGAAATGGCTTCCTGCAAATTGAAACGATTGCCCGGAAAATTGCCGGAAGAACGATGATACAAAGCCTCACGCCTGCCACAGTTCCGACAACGCCAAGAGCTGTCAGAATCAGACCCAAGCCCAACAGCCCGATTCCCACTGCAAAGTCCGGTATCAGTAGTATGATCCCATTTACAACCAACACAACACCAGCAATAACCGCTGACACCGTCATCACTACAATCGAAGCAAAAACTGCCACCAGTGCAATAAGACATCCTGCCACTAACGCCACAAAACCAAGCGCCAACGGAATAAGAACCGGGCCACCTACTAAAATAATCGCTATAATCAGAATTATTTTCATTGTGTTACTCGTCCTCGGCGGTTCTTTCTGCTCCGGCATCATCAAAATAATCATTATAATACTGCATTGCCTCTCTGCGTTCTTCTACCGGCACATCCTGCAATAATGCTGCCAGTTGTGTCATAAATCCTATGCGGTTCATGCAGTCACACCTCCCTCAAACATACTTGTAATCTTCTTTGAATAATTTTTCCACTCTACACGATATAAATTAAGCTGTGCAATTCCTTTTTCCGTCACCTTATAATATCGGCGGTTCCGCCCGTCAAACTGCCGGTCATAAACTTCCAGACATTCATCCTTCTGAAGTCTGCGAAGAACCGGATATAACGTAGACTCTGACACATCCAGCGCCTTTCGCACATCCTGGGTAATCTTGTACCCGTAGGTTCCCTCTTGTTCTCTTGAAACAACTGCCAGTACAATCGCATCCAAAAGAGCTGCTCCGGTATTGAATATCATTCATGTCACTCCCTTTCTATGTAGCTTCTAAACATTGTGAAATTCATAATATTATTATTTTAGCTATATTATATGCTGTATAATATAGTTTGTCAACAAGTATTATATCAAAAATTATTTTTAAAAAAATTGAAAGAAATTCGAAAGAACTACCTTGATTTTCATCTTTAACAGCATTATTATATATAATATGCAGATATAGTTCATCGGTAGAATGCTAGCTTCCCAAGCTGGAGAGGCGGGTTCGATTCCCGTTATCTGCTCTTAAAAAGCCGGAAGCATTGTAAAATCAATGTTTCCGGCTTTTTTGACTCTTGAATATTTCCACTTATGCAAATAATTTCCGATAAATGTGCTCATCTTCCTCTTTAAATACATTGAAGATGACTCTCTCTAAGTTAGAACCCGACAAATACCGATCCACCGTCTCCACAGCAATCTGCGCTGCCAGCTTATTCGGAAAATGAAATTCCCCGGTAGAAATGCAGCAAAATGCAATAGATTTAAGGCCATTCTTCTCTGCCAGCTTCAGACAACTTACATAGCATGATTTCAATTCTTCTTTTTGCTTCTTGGTAACTTCCATACCCACGATCGGCCCCACCGTGTGAATCACGTGTTTTGCAGGAAGATTATAACCTTTTGTAATTTTTGCTTTTCCGGTTGGTTCTTCGTGTCCCTGCAGTTCCATGATCTGGGCACATTCATTCCGAAGCTCCACACCTGCTGCCGAGTGAATCACATTATCAATACATCCGTGACAAGGCACAAAACAGCCCAAAAGCTGACTGTTTGCCGCATTTACAATGGCATCCACCGAAAGCCTTGTAATATCTCCTCTCCAGAGAGACATCTTCTCTACATTTTTTATCGTTGTACAAGGATAAAGCTCTCCGATTGGCGATATATCTTCCAGTTCTACAATGCCTTTTTCTTCCGCTTCTTCCCTTAAAAGCGCATCCTGCATTACTACATATTCCTCTGAAATCTCCATTGGAAACCGAACATTCATAAGACTTCTTAACAACCTGCGTTTTCCCTCATAATCATAAGGTTCCTGAAGGGTATCATAACCGGAATTTTCTTTTTTCAAATATGCGATTAAACAATCCACTCTTTCTTCTCTTGTCATGATTCCTTCCCTCCACTAATTATAGATATTTCTTAATCACCGCATACGCTTCATAAAGTTCTTCATAACTCATCCGGCAGTTTGCGGGACTGGTGGATGGCAAACAAACGGCTTCTATCCCGGTCTGCGGATAGCAATATCTCTTATACAATTGCGCCGCCTTTGTGCCGGTCGTAAAAACTGCCTGCACATCCGAATGTTCTAAAATAAGATTCATATCATTCGGAATCGGGTTTCTGATGCTGCTGTCTTCTGCCCCTCTGATTTCACAGCCTGCCAGAACATCCCATACAGCAATTTTATTTTTCAGTGCGAATGATATCTTCTCCTCTTTCGTCACCGGGAGCGCTTCCCCGCACACATCCGAAACCACCCTCCAGAAACGGTTTCTTGGATGTCCATAATAAAAGCCAACCTCTCTGGACTTGGGAGAAGGCATTGTGCCAAGCATCAATATTCTGGACTTGCTATTATAAATGGGTTGAAAATCATGGATGACTCGTTCTAATTCCATAAAGCTCCACCTCACGATCAGTATAAAACTTACTCTTTACAGCATTTTCCCCATAACATAATCATCATAGATGAATCAATGAAGTGCCAATACCATTTCCATGATATTTTTTAGCAACTACAATTCCCAACTCTGCAATGTGCCTTGATTTTGTGGCTGGAGGTTATAGTCGAAAGCCCTGCTATTTCGTCTCCGTCCATCGCTAACAGCATGGTATTCGTTTTATCCCCTTCAAAGCTCCAAATCATTTCTCCCAAAAGCATATTGATCTTAATACCGGAATAATTTTCCCCGCATTTTATTCCAGATATGTCCCTGCACATATTCATAGGCTCTGTCATAAATAAACAATCCTATTTGCCCTGCCACAAGCGCCCCGATCATCAATGCTCCCGGAAGTTTTCTTCCGAAAAGTAATTCCTGAAATCCCAGAAGCATGGGAAGGTACATGACATTAAATACGATGTATTTCACAATCCAGAAGATTGCAGAGTGATTGACATTTCCTTTCCATTCTGCGATTTTCCGGAAAGCAAATTCATTTACCAGAATATAAAGTCCCATAGCGCCATAGGACAGGATATAAAATTTGTTCGGAGATACGATAAAGCCGAGGATCACTCCGGCGATATAGAATGCCGCCCCCATCTTTCCGCCAAATTCCCGGTAAATGATTCCTACAAAATAAGATGCCGCTGCCAGTAAAAACAATGTATTTGTCTCGATCACACTTCCCATAGCGATACATACGATCGTAAATGCAAGCAGTAATCCTGCTATTGCTGTTTTCTTTGCCTTTACATGCATGAACAAAGATCGCCTCCCATACATTCACACAATGTGTCTGCCATCCACAGATCGCAGCACATATTCCCGGTTCCGCAAGTAGACTGCTGTCCGCCGTATCCACCGCCATAAGGATTGGACTGATATTGTCTCGTATTCCAACTGAGCTGATTCAGAAGCTGGCGGTACTGAAGATTATTAGGTTCCATATTCACAGCCTGCGCTGCATGCTGCTGCGCCAAAACGTTATTTCCCACACCTGCATTGGCTGCTGCGCTCAGGTAATACCACTGGGCATCTCTCCCCGGCATACGGTTCAGCAGATTCAGTGCATCCTGATATCTACGGTTATTGATAAAATTATAGACCGCCTGTGTCTCTGTGTTTGTATTCTGACCGGAGCTCTGCTGATATCCGCCGCCGTATCCGTAGCCATATCCATAACCACTTCCGCCGCCTTTTTCACGTTCTTTCATAATCGTATCATAAGCTTCCTGTATCTCTTTGAATTTCTCTTCTGCCAGATCTGCCAACGGATTATCAACATTTGCATCCGGGTGATATTTTCTGCTCAGATCACGATAAGCCTTTTTCACTTCATCATCAGTCGCACTCTGCGGCACGCCCAGTACATCATATGGGTTTTTTGTCATTTTATAATTCCTCACTTTTCTATTCGTGTCGTTTCATTTTCTTTTTCCTGCAATTTGCGATAGCGTTTCCAAACTCCATCATATAATATATTTCTTAAAATGTCTATGTCTAATACAAGCGGAAGCCGCTCGAATTCCGCTGTACATTCTCCGAGCATCATACACAGGATCTGCCTGATCTTTTCTTCATAATCCTTTTCCTCCGACATTGCCTTCAACGGATTGTAATTTCCTTCTTTTTTATCTTTTTCAAGATCCTCATAGGCATCCATAATATATATGTATTTGCCAAGATAAAATGCCAGTCTCCGAAGCCCGCTCTCCCAGTGATCTTTTCGATAAACTATAAGCTCTGCCATAAGCCGTCCAAAGCAGCCCGCAGGCTCGTCAATTGACATGGTGTTCTTTTTTTCATAGTATGCAAGCTTTTTCAATTCTTGCTGTATTTTTCTGCTCTGTCTCGGATACTTTCGGATTGCAGATTTCACTCTTCTTCGAAGCGCACAGGTTCCAAGGAAGCCGGATACTTTCTGCTCATCGATCCAATCATCCTTCAAATGATAATATGCCAGAATGAGATTCATATCTGCGGCATATTCCGTAATTTCATTTTGCAAAATGGTCTGTTTTTTCACCGGATGGACTTTGCAATGACATTTCGTCTGTTTTGTCTCCGGTTCATATAGAGCGGTGAGAAGCAAAATCAAAAATGTCATATCGTAAGTCAGCGTAATCTGCCCCAGATGACCGTATTTTTTCTTTAACATCTGGCACAGGCCACAATAATATGATTTATATTTTGCAAAATCTTTTACTTTCAATTCCGGCTCATGAGCCGTCACATATCCAAACATAGTCTTCTCCTGCTGTGTGCGTGTTTCTATCGTATCATTAATATGTCATTATAGCAGATTTTCTCTGATTTTGTTAAATTCTTTTCAATTGTACAATGTTTTTTCCTGTGATATACTTTTAATAATCGTACTGACCACAAAGGTACTTCCTGCGTGATAAGGCGGACAGTTTCTCATATACATTTGAGTAGGGATTTCCTGCTCTTTTTGTGGACCTGACGCCTATGCGCCGGGTCTTTTTACATCTGTACCTTTGCCCTTACGGTCACAGGCCAAACGATAAGAACAAGTTCAAACGATGAGAAAGGGGATTTCTATGACATCGAACGATACGGCAGAAAAACTGCTTCATAAATTAAATACGGAACATTCTCTTTCCCGTGAAGAATGGACCACATTGATTCAGGGAAGAACCCCCGGGCTTGCCGAAGAGCTCTTCCTGCTGGCAAGAAGACAACGCCATCATTTCTACGGTCATGATGTCTATATCCGGGGTCTTATTGAATTTACCAATTACTGCCGCAACGATTGTCTCTACTGCGGTATTCGCAAAAGCAACAAAAATGCTAACCGGTACCGGCTGACAAACGAGCAGATTCTTGATTGTTGTAAAACCGGATACGAGCTTGGCTTTCGCACTTTCGTGCTGCAAGGCGGGGAGGATGGATATTTTTCCGACGACCGGATGATCGAACTTATTCAGACAATCCGCAAGACCTATCCCGACTGTGCGATTACGCTTTCCATCGGCGAGAAATCTTATGAGACTTATCGGGCGTTTTATGAGGCAGGAGCCAACCGTTATCTTCTGCGCCATGAGACCTTTAATGCCAGACACTACGAAAGCCTTCATCCTGCCGGACTCACTGCGCAAAAACGCCAACAATGTCTGTGGGATTTAAAATCTATCGGCTATCAAGTAGGAACCGGCTTCATGGTTGGCTCACCTGGACAGACGGCAGAACATCTGGCTGAGGATATGCTGTTTATCCAAAAGCTGAATCCACAGATGGTCGGCATCGGTCCATTTATCCCGCATCACGATACCCCATTTGCCAAAGAAAACGCCGGGACACTGGAACTGACGTTATTCATGCTGGGGCTCTTAAGGCTGACGATTCCAAGCGTACTTCTGCCCGCAACAACCGCCCTTGGAACCATCCACCCAAAAGGCAGGGAACTGGGCATTCTTGCCGGAGCCAACGTCGTCATGCCCAACCTGTCCCCTGCTGATGTACGAGGAGACTACCTGCTGTACGACAACAAACTCTGTACCGGCGAAGAGGCGGCAGAATGCAGAAGCGAATTAGAAATGCGCATGAATGCCATTGGGTATCACGTTGTAACCGACCGCGGCGATTCACTGAACCGAAACTAAAACCAAAAAAGGACAGGGCAAAATTCAATTTAGGACGTAGCATTTTTGCATTTTGCTACGTCCCAATATAAAGGAGGAACAAACATGTATGATGTAAATTCGAAACACGCTGAAGATTTTATTAACCACGAGGAGATTCTTGACACGCTTGCCTATGCAGACGAGAATAAGAATAATCTTCCGCTGATTGAATCTCTGATTGAGAAAGCAGCTAAGCGGAAGGGACTCTCGCACCGAGAGGCTTCTGTTCTCCTTGCCTGTGAAGACAAGGAGATGAACGAGAAGATTTTCCGGCTTGCGGAGCAGATCAAAAAGGATTTCTACGGAAATCGTATTGTTCTGTTTGCACCGTTGTATCTTTCTAACTACTGTATTAACGGCTGTACTTACTGCCCATATCATATGAAAAACAAGCATATTACCCGTAAGAAATTATCACAGGAAGAAATCAAAAAAGAAGTAATTGCTCTGCAGGACATGGGACACAAACGACTGGCTCTTGAAGCGGGTGAAGATCCGGTTCACAATACGATGGAGTATTATCTGGATTCTATCAACACCATTTACAATATCAAACATAAAAACGGAGCCATTCGTCGCGTAAATATCAACATTGCTGCAACAACTGTAGATAACTATCGTCTGTTGAAGGAAGCCGGAATCGGAACCTATATTTTATTCCAGGAAACCTATCACAAGGACAGCTACCTTGAGCTTCATCCGACAGGACCAAAGCATGACTACGACTATCATACGGAAGCAATGGACCGCGCCATGGAAGGCGGTGTAGACGATGTAGGAATCGGAGTACTCTTCGGTCTTGATAAATTCCGTTACGAATTTGCAGGGCTCTTAATGCACGCGGAGCATTTAGAAGCGGCATTTGGCGTGGGTCCTCACACAATCAGCGTACCAAGACTTCGCAATGCGGACGACATTGATGCCAGTGCATTTACAAATGGAATCGATGACGATACTTTTGCTAAAATCGTAGCATGTATTCGAATTGCCGTTCCTTATACCGGCATGATTATTTCCACAAGAGAAAGTCAAAAAGTACGTGAGCGAGTGCTTCACCTCGGTGTCTCTCAGATCAGCGGCGGTTCCAAAACCAGCGTTGGCGGATACTGCGAACCGGAACCGGAAGATGAAAAGTCCGAACAATTTGACGTTATCGACAATCGTACACTGGATGAGGTGGTACGCTGGCTTATGGAAATGGATTATCTGCCAAGCTTCTGTACCGCATGTTATCGCGAAGGTCGTACCGGAGACCGCTTCATGTCATTGTGTAAGAGCGGTCAGATTCAAAACTGCTGCCACCCAAATGCACTGATGACTTTGCAGGAATATTTAATGGATTACGCATCTCCTGAGACAAAGCGTATCGGAGATCTGTTGATCGACAAAGAAGTTTTGAATGTTCCAAATGAAAAAGCCCGTGCAGTTGTATTGGAAAATCTGAAGTTGATCCGGGAAAATAATCGACGTGATTTCCGGTTTTAGTTTATCTTATACACATTTTCACACAGGAGGAATACTATGACTTTAAACAACACCCCTTCTTCCGAGCGGGTCCACATCGGTATTTTCGGCAGACGCAATGCCGGAAAATCCAGCCTGATCAATGCTCTGACAGGACAGTCTCTTGCCATTGTCTCTGATGTCAAGGGCACAACAACTGATCCTGTCTTAAAGGCGATGGAGCTTCTCCCGCTGGGTCCTGTAGTGATGATCGACACGCCCGGTCTTGATGACACCGGTACGCTTGGAGCTATGCGCGTGCAAAAGGCTTATCAAATCCTCAACAAGACTGATATTGCTCTTCTTGTCATTGATGCCTCCGACGGCGTAACCGGTGAAGATTCCGCTATTTTGTCGCGGATTCAGGAGAAGGAGATTCCTTATCTTGTCGTTTGGAATAAAATGGATCTGTTGGAGAACAATAAGTTTTCCACAAGACAATTGGAGAACTTCCTCCATGAGTACCATGTTCCTGAAGATCACATGATTCCGGTAAGTGCACATACAGGGCACAACATTTACACATTAAAGGAACGAATTGCCGCCTTCGCACCTGCTGAAGATGATAAAAACCATATTGTCAGTGACCTGATCCACCCGAATGATTTTGTCGTTCTCGTAGTTCCCATTGACAAAGCAGCTCCAAAAGGACGGCTTATCCTGCCACAGCAGCAGACAATCCGGGACATTCTGGACACCGGTGCAACCGCTATCGTCACCAGAGATTCTGAATTTGCCGATACGTTAAACCATCTCGGCAAAGCTCCGTCTCTCGTGATCACTGACAGTCAGGTGTTCGGCAAGATCAGCAAACTGACTCCGCCGGACATTCCTCTGACGTCTTTCTCGATTTTATTTGCAAGATACAAAGGCAATCTTGACACTGTTGTAAATGGTGCCCGCGCATTGGACACTTTGCAGGATGGCGATACCATTCTCCTGTGCGAAGGTTGTACCCACCACCGGCAATGCGAAGACATTGGCACGGTAAAGCTTCCGAAATGGATACGGGAATATACCGGGAAAACATTAAATTTCGCATTTACAAGCGGTACCGAATTTCCACCGGAGCTTGAGCAATATAAGATGATCATCCACTGCGGCGGATGTACGCTAAATGAGAGGGAAATGAGATACCGTCTGAAATGTGCCGAAGACGCAAAGCTTCCGATTACCAATTATGGAACTGCGATTGCGTATATGAAAGGAATTCTTGAGCGAAGTATAGAAATCTTTTAGTATAAAAAATAGAGCGGAAAATTTAATATTTCATTACAACGCAATGCCGGTGAGTCAAAATGACCCACCGGCAAAACACATATTTCAAATCATTCCCGAAACGCTTTTTAAAACGCTTACAACCGCCTAAGTTCTTCTGCTCTTTCCAGAACTCCTTCCCATTGCTTCTCACTTAACAGCTCTGGCTTTTGCATACCTTCCAAGCCACTAAAATCTATTCTCAGTTCTTTTTGAGCAAGAACTGCCGAATCATATAATGACACTATTTCATCCGTTGTCTGTGACATTACATTCCGATCATCTCCAAATGTATGATCATGATCGAATAACGGACAGTATCCAACTAATTTCCCACTGGTATTTTCCATCAAAAAGCCCCAGTTCTGCTCATGTCTGTCATTATTGTTCAAAATGTAATCTGCGACCTGCATCTCTAAATAAGCCTTCCGATCTAACTTTTCTGCCTCTTTGTAAGCATTCACTCCATACGATTCACAAAAAATTTTAAATTCTTCAAAGGTAACCATTGCAACATCTTCTGAGGTAAACAGTTTTGATTTTACAATTCGCTCTCCTACCCCCTCAATCCACCCACGTCTTTCTTCTGATAAATAAGATGCAATTTCATTTTCCTCTGAAACTTCATAATGAATATGATTGATGTGAAGCGCGGTCAAAATCTCATCGGCAGGGATTTCATATTTCCCCACTTTATGAAGAAATAAATCTTCTCCTTGCCGAATCCATCCTTTCGCACTTGCTCCAAATGTCGTTAATTCCGGAGTATGAATGTTTTTCTGTTCTTTTATCTCTTCTTGATGCCAGATTGCCCTTCCGGATAAAGAGATTTCTGTAATAAACAAAGAAAGCGGATTTTGGAATAAATTCACTTCCTCCCATGTTTTGTCATCCCCGTCTTGACGAATCCAGTAAGAATCTTCCAAACTAAGTCCCCTGCAGGCTTTACATACTGCATAGCGATTATTCTGCGACAGACGCATTGCATTCAAAATTTCTTTTGCATAACTCCGCCCGATTGATAAGGTACGGTTTGATGCCCACTCCATAAATGCGACAAAAGTAACTTCTTTTTTTCGTAATGCAAACGGTAATCTATCAAAATCAAGAATTTTACATTCTCCATTATCTTGTATACTTAATAAAGGCTTGTTTTTTAATAACAGTAACATATCCTTCTAAAGTCCTTTCAAATCATTCCATTATAAACTTATTATAAAATAATGAACCATCTCATTTAGGAATACACAACGAAATCTGATATCTGTATTATAACTTTTACCTTTCTATTCTGCAAGCAATATCCTTTTACTTCACCTTAAGCCTTACGGTCAGAATCTCTCACATCAAAAGAACTTGGGGGCTCCTATACAAATCAATCTGCTTTTCGAGTAATAATCTCTTTTATTTTATCTGTTCCATATAAAAATTCCTTTCAAAAAAGATCAAAGGCGGAACTTTTTGGGATTCCTCCCTTGATTGTTGTTACATTGTTATAATTATGTAACCGTTAGTTAAGAATAAATACAAAAAGCTTATTTTTTATTTGCCAATATATAATTTTTTGCCGTCATATCTACAGTGATTGGTGTTATAGAAATTTTCCTGTCTATATAAATCGCATAAATATCGCTGCTTTCCTCTAGGTTGTTTAAATTCACTTCCAACTTAGACGGCAATTGATACGGTTTACTCTTATCTCTCTGAATGGGCGGTTGAAAGCAAAAATAGTTCTGGCGACTCTGAGTTGTAATACGGTAAGGTGACTCTATATCGTTTGATATATTTTTTTCCCATAGTTCAATTTTATCCAACATGTTATCTGCGTTCATAACTGCATTTTCAGGCACATTAATATTCCACAGATCGACTCCTTCGGGCATACCGTCTTTTAATATTACATACACCATTTTCTTTAATACCCATTGTGCCACTCTCCAATCTGTCTGTGCATAATTTTCAGATCTCTGACTGCCCAAATCTGCTGCTACAGAAATGGCTATAGCAGAAATTCCATGAGATACAGCTTCCAATGCCGCACCCACTGTTCCACTACAAGTAAGTACCTGCCCCAAATTTTCTCCATAATTAATTCCACTGATACACAAATCTGGTTTGCGCCCAGCCAATTCCATAACACCATGTGCCACTGATAGTGCCGGCGAACCATGTATCGCATATACTGAACTTTTTTCGTCCATTTCTCTATCTCGCCAATAATTTTCTACTTTTTCTATAATTCCAGTAGTCGCTTCTATCGAAAAACTTCTGCCCATGCCAGTCTGTTGACAATGCGGTGCACAAATCAGCAAATCACCAAAACAGGCAGCAGCTTCCGCTGCCGCCCGAAGTCCTGGACTATAAATCCCATCATCATTTGTTATAAGAATTAACGGTTTCTTACTGGAATAATTCATAGGATTGCTTTAATACCTCATCTGTATGTTTTGTAATTCCCGAATAAATCGGAAGCATTTTGGCATAGAGTTCTACATTTTCTGGTTTTGGTTCAAATGTATCTTTGATTCGCACCATATTTTCTACTGCTTCTTCAAAACTATCGTATGTCTTTGTTGCAACTGCTGCACAAATGGCTGCACCAAGACCAGCCGCACCATTTACTTCGTTTCTTACAGTTTTAATATTAAATACATCTGCTAAAATCTGCATAAATAAACTGCTATTTGATCCGCCACCGGTGATAATCAGTGTATCCAAATTCACATGTATTTCATTACACATATCATCTACATGTTTTTTCAAAGTCATTGCTACAGCTTCCAGAAGGGAGCGATAAATATGTCCTCTTGTATGTCTGCCATCAAATCCGATCATAACACCTTTTTTATAACGAGCATCTACCGGCGCTAACCATTCTAATACTGTCATAAGCCCATCGCTTCCTGCCGGAACCTTTTCTGCCTCTTCATTTAAAAGTTCTTCTGCAGACATTCCCTTTTCTGCGGCCATCTGTATATAACTATCACCTAGGATATCTCGAAACCAACTGATTGTCCACATACCCCTTCTAATTCCATTACTATCATAGAAATATTTATTTGGTATACAGGAGAATTTCGGCCATGCATATGAAGTACCTTTTAAATTCTCTTTTCCTTCCATCATAGCAGTTGTATAGGTTCCCAAAGAAATACATGCTGTTGTATCTCCCATAGTTCCTGTTCCGAGACCTTCTACTGCTTTGTCATTAGAAGTAGCCACTACTGGTATTCCCTGTGGAAGTCCGGTTACTTTTGCTGCTTCCTCTGTGACATAACCCAGGATATCTCCTGGCATTACTAAATCAAACAACATTTCTCTTGGCATACCTGTTGCTTTATAAGCCTCAGAATCATCGGACCATTTCCAATTATCTACATCTACCGGCCACCCATATTCGTAATTTGCAATAGTATCTTTAAATTCTCCGGTCAAACGATGTGTAATATAACCGGAAGATGCGCAAATATATTTTACATCCGGATTAGCAAAATCATAAGGCTGTGAAACACGGATATCCATCCAACTTAATGCAGGCTGTGCAAGAGTACCATCCTCTCTTAGATATGCACGGCAACAGCGAATGGTACAAAGCCCGATACCAACGATATCTTTCACATCTCCTTCAAATTTTTTCATACACTTTTGACAAGCTTCACAGATAGCTGTCCACCAATCATCGTCCGGATGCTCTACATATCCCGGCTTAGGAAGGTCATAAGGACGAAGCGGCGCTTTGTCTTCACATACAATATGTCCTCCGACATCAAAAATTGTTACTTTAGCGCTCTGTGAGCCTTCATCTATACCAATGATATATTTTTCACTCATGATTCTGTAACCTCCGAACTATCTTACAAGATATCCACCATCTACGACTAACAAAGTCCCATTTACATAATCTGCTGCTTTACTTGCGAGAAATACCGTTGCTCCCATCAGATCTTGTCTTTCACCCCAACGATCTGCCGGAATATGATCTTTAATCTTAATATATTTCGGATCATCTTCGTTTCCGCTTCCCGTTCCTGCTGTCATTGCTGTCTGGAAATATCCTGGAGCAATTCCATTTACTGTAATACCATATTTACCAAGTTCATCTGCATATGCTTTTGTCAATCCTGCAAGTCCTGCTTTCATTGCAGCATATGCCGGTGATCCAAGTCCACCAAGGAAAGAGAATAAAGAACAAATATTGATAATTCTTCCACTTCTCTGAGGAATCATATATTTTGCAACAGCATGGCTTAAATCAAATGCACCAGTTAAATTGATAGCAATCATTGGATCCCACTCTGCTCTTCCAAAATCTAAAACATCTGCAATCTTACAAATTCCAGCACAGTTAACCAAAATATCAATCTGGCCGTATACTTCCACACATTTTTCAGCAATCTTGTCACATATTCCATCTTCTGTCAAATCACCCTGCATGAAATAATATTTCACGCCACAGTCTTCGATTAATTTTTTTGTTGTTCCATCATCATCTACATATGCGAAAGTAAAAATATCTGCGCCTGCTTTAGCAAGTGCCAATGCAAACGCCTGTCCTAACCCGCTATTTCCTCCCGTTACAATCGCCTTTTTGCCTTTCAGCGAAAAGAAATCCATAGAAAAATCATTAATATTTAAAGCCATTTTTGTATCCTCCATTTTCTTTGTCATACTTCTTCTTTTTCTAAAAGAGTTTTTCTTTTACCTGCGCACAATAAAAGAATCAAGCAATGGTATATATTTCCATATAACAAAAAGAGCAACTTCTACCTACACTTATAGATAAAAGTTACTCTCTCTTTCGCTCTTTTAGTAACTACGCATATTGTACATCCGCTTAAATCATTTGTCAATATCGTGATAATACCAAAAATATGCTATTTATTTTTGGTCATATTGCACAATTCTCTTTTCATTGCTTAAAATTGGAGCAAAACGTTCCACTCCGAATTTCTTTACAAAAAGCTGACATTTGCACAAAAAGAGATAATATATATTTCTGCCACACCCATGAAGTGTCTCAAAATTTCCCTGTCCTTTTGCAATACATAAATCTGCATGTTCAATCTCTTCGAGTGCTTCTTCAGATACTTCATTCAACGGAGTTCCCGGTACATCCGTTCCATTTGGAATCACCCGGACAAACTCCGTCAAACCAACTTTTTGCGCATCAGCATATGTCGCATCGTTTAATACAGGCACCCCTCGAACAATCACACAAATATCCAATGACGCATTTAATTTCTTCAATACTGTTAAGAAAATACCATCCAGTACGATTTCTCCTGCATTATCAGTAATATATACCAATTTTTTAGCATGTAATACCTCTGTTCTGAAATTTTCCAACTCTTTCGGTTCAAAAGTTATCTGAAAACAATTTTCCAAAAGCTCATTCAATTTTTTTTCATTAACATCGGACATAGCACCAAAGTCAATATAATTTCCTATAATGGCACACTGGACTCCTGCAAGGAACAGATCTTCCTGTTCCTCTATTTCTTCGATGATACTCTCCTTTCTCCCCATCAAAATTTGATTATATTTTTGTTTTGCCTCATCATATGTATCTGATATTACCAAATATTTTTCTACTCCTGACAGCACTTCTGCCATCAATACCGGAGCTGATTTTTCTCCTGCCTTCGCAAGTATTTTTTCAGTTTCTTCCAAAATTACTTTTCGAATATGTTCCGACGCATTGTATTGATCTAAAAGTCCCTCTGCTTTCTTCTTACAACATTCCAGACATTCCATATCTGCCTTCATTTTACCTTTCCTCTCTATTTCAAATTGCATTAACAATCCCACAAAGACTTATTTGTTGTTGCGACCGCAACTGCTCCTGCTTTCAACGCGCCGATAATATCTTCTTTATCCTGCGTCAATCCACTTGCAACTACCGGCTGTTCAATCTTTTCCACAAGATATTTCATAACTTTATATAGCCCTGCCGGAAGAAATTCTACAACGTCAGGGTTGCAGTTTTTTACATGTTTTTCGATATTTGCATAGGTAAACCCATCCATCATATAAAACCGCTGAATAGTAAACAAATCCAATTCTTTTGCCCTTTTAATCATGCCCGGTTTCATACTTATAATTCCATCTGCTTTCGTATATTTCTTAATAAAATCCACACTAATCTCTTTTGCCGACAGACCTACAATTAAATCTACATGCACAATTGCTCTTTTTCCTACCTCTTTTACTTTTTCAACGATCTCTGCAATCGTACATATATCCCCATACAATATATACACAAGCTCTGATTCTGATTGTCCAATATGTTTTAGCCACTCTTCATTTTTTACTTCCGGGATAACCGGGCAGTTTGCTGTTGCTTCCAAAAAATACTCCTGTGTCAAAAATGCCATATGTCTTACTCCTTTTCCACTTCCAATCTCGGACTTTCAATCGGTCTTCCAGAACTATCGTAATCCTCTTTGTAGATATCATATTTTTGAGGATTCCTACTGATCTTCAACAATCCGATGATCATAATAATCATTAGGAACATGTTAGGAAAACCACCTAAATTCGACGCGGCTTTAATACCATCAATTCCCGCAAAACTAATTAAAATCCAAGTTACAACTGCCATTGTTAAGCCCCAAACAATTTTTAACCATGCCGATGATTCTTGTTCTTCCTGTGTTACACCATTGGTGCAAAGTCCTGCCATTGCATTTGTATTTGAATCTGTCGCTGTGACAAAAGAGATAAATACAATAAACAAATAAAACGGAATTACAATCATCGACAAGGGAAGTTGTTCAAACACGGTATAAACAACCGCTTCCGTTCCTTTCTCCATTAAGGTATCATATAATCCACCCCCATTCAATTCATAATAGATGGAAGCAGATGCAAACAACCCCATCCAAATTATACTAAAAATTGCAGGAATCACAAAATTACACTTAATGGCATCTTTAATTGTGTATCCCCTTAATATTTTACCTAAAAATACTGCAGTAATTGGTGTCCATGCCAGCCAGTTACACCAATAAAAGATAGGCCAGCTCTTTGTCCACCCGTCTCCGAAAACATCTCCGGTCATCAAACTCATATGAAAGAAGTCCTGAAGATATGCCCCCATAGATTCTGCGGAAAAATTTAACATAAATGCTGTTGGTCCAAAAACAAACAAGAACACTAAAAGCACCATATATACCTTTGCATTAATACTGGAAAGTAAACGAATTCCTTTCATAACTCCAGAAACACTTGATATAATAAATGTAATTGCAATTACAGCAATGATAACAGCCCAGGAGACTGGTCCACTTGGAATACCAAATACTTTTTCCACACCACCAGCAATATTCAATGTTCCTGTTCCAAGCGCCGCTGCCACACCGGCAACAAGAGCAAATAAACAGATAACATCTATCAAACCATTATATTTTTTACTTTTCTCTCCAAACACCGGAACTAACGCAGAACCCATAGAATACGGTTGTTTCATATTATAAAACACAAACGCAAATACTAATGTTGCCACAGTATAAATAGCATATGGAGACCATGTCCACTCCAAAAACATTGTCTTCATGGCAAACACTGCCGCATTTGCAGTTCCCGGCTCCACGCCTTCCGCAACAGCTGGTGTATACATGTGATACAGAGGTTCTGCACACGCCCAAAACAAAATTCCTGCTGCAATGGTCGTACATAAAGTAATCCATACTAAATCTAAATATTTCATCATCGGTCTTGCCTTACTACCACCAATTCTCACTTTTCCAAAAGGTGAAAAATAAACAACGGCTACTGTTGTTACGCATGCTAATGTTGTAAAATTAAATGCCCATGCAAAATTATCTAATATCCAGCTGGTAACTTTATTTAAGCCTTCCAAAAACGCCTCACCGTTTGTCAAACTAACGGCTACCATAGCAACTAATAGAATCCACGGTGGGAAAAAGACTCCCTTTCTCAACGTGAGATTTACTGTTTTTTCGTTTTTTACTGTTTCTGCCTGCATAATTTCACTCCTTTTTTATCTGAATGTTTAGAATCTGCGCCTTTTGTCTGCGCATAATCCGTATTAGCTCATCTTCTTCCTGTTCACTTAATATCCGCTTAGGGATGGAAAATATCTGTCGATCTGCCTTTAACGTATACATATTCTCAGAAATATAAAATGTTACTTTTAAATCTTTCCACATCCAAGTAGTTTGCTCTTCACCAAAACGAATAAAAGTGTCCGTAATCATAAGACGATATTCACCTTTTGTTCTCACAATTTTATCAGCATTTTTTCTTCTCTGTCGTTTTGGACCATACCATAAATAAAATAGTAAAAATACTATCATAATTAATAAAATAAAAAGAAAAAATTGCTTAGGATGCTGAATATAAATTGCAAACACAATAATTCCCAAAACAGTCAATATCCCTAAATTAATTTCTTTTCTTCTTCCTTCACGCTTCCAATCTAAGCAAAGCAGTGACTCTAAAATTTCCTCTTTTCCAAGCCGATAATTAAGTTTCAGGACTACTACCTCCTTTCTTTAAATCTTTTAATCTATGAATCAGTTCCGGTACAACTTCGTACAGATCTGCACAAATCGGGTAATGTGCAATACCGAAAATCCGTGCATTAGGATCTGTATTTATAGCAATAATATTTTTTGTATGTTTCATTCCTGCCATAAATTGTACCGTTCCTGAAACCCCCAAAGTAATCATTAAAGACGGGGTCACGCTATGTCCTGATAATCCAATCTGCTGTTCCGGGGAAGTATACCCCTTCTCAACCAAAGCTCGACTGGATGCCAGTTTCCCCCCAAGAAGTTTTGCCAATTCTTCCAACATAAGAAGATCTTCTTTCTTCTTTACACCTCTTCCTGCAACAACCAAAACATCCTGTTTTGTAATATCCTCCTCCACCTGAGAAAGGACAGTGTTTAAAATTTCAACGTGAGGATCTTTTTGCGTAACATTTTCCCGATATATTTCTGCGTTCCATTGCCCGTTTTTTTCCGGTGCTTCCATCACTCCAGGGCGTACAGTCGCAAATTGCGGGCGACTTTCCGGGGTCACAATACTAGCCATCACATTCCCACCAAAAGCAGGACGTGTTTGAATAAGTTCTCCTCCTTCTCCTCTCTCTAATATAGTACAATCTGCCGTAAGTCCTGTCTCAAAACTAACAGCAAGACGAGGTGCCAGTGTTCTTCCTTCATAAGTTCCTCCAAGCAATACAATGGATGGTTTGAATTTTTGAATACAAGATACTGCAATTTTTTCATACAGTTCCGGGCAATACTCATCTTCTGTTTCATAAAAATAAGCAATGTCAACAGGATAACCAGCCAGCTCTTTTTCAATTTGCTCCATCTCTTCCCCAATTCCGAGAACCGCTAGTTTTTCCTCACCTGTCACCATTAATCGTAGCGCTGCCCCCAACATCTCCATACTTGCTTTATGTATATGTCCTTTGTTGCATTCCAAATACACAAGAATTCCGGACCACTCAGATAATACTGTCTTTTTCATACTTTTTCCTCCTGTATAAATGGCTTGAGCAAGTTCAGGATATAGTCTACCGCTTCTTCCTTTTTTAATGCAGTAACTTCTCTATGCATAGTTCTCTGCGGTGGGAAAATTTTTTTTACTCTTGTTGCAGAACCGTTCAATCCATAATGCTGTCTGTCTTTATCTTCAAAATCTTTTATCGTAATTCTGTGAATTTCTTTTTTTCTGCCTGCAATCTTCCGCTTCAGTGAGGGCATCCGCGGAATAAAAGATTCCCTCTCTACCGAAAGTAAACAAGGAAGTGCAACCTTAGCTGTCACTTCCCGTCCTTCCATGCAGTATACAGCCTCTATATATCTCTCTTCTGCAATCTTTAATTGTTTTACCCAGTTCAAATGCGGGATATCCATCCATTTAGCCAAAGCCCCGCTTACCTGTGCTGTATCTCCGTCTGTCGTCTGCCGCCCACATAACACCAGGTCATATTCTCCAACAGATTGAATTGCCTGCATCAAAGTATAGGAAGTCGCCAGTACATCTGCTCCTGCAAATTCTCTTCCGCATATTAAATATCCTTCATCCGCTCCCATTCCAAAAGCTTCTCTTAATACCGCCTCTGCTTTTTCTGGTCCCATGGTAAACACATGTATCTGCGCACCACAAACCGCTTTCATTTGAAGTGCTGCCTCCAGCGCTGCAAGATCATACACATTTACAATTGCTTCCATGCCTGTCCTGAGCAACATCCCCGTTTTCGTATCCATATTCCCCTCAGAGGTTGCCGGAACCTGTTTCATACATACTGCAACTTTCATATTATATTTCCTCTATTTATTCTGCACTCTTTATCTGTCTTCTCTTTTAATTTTTGACATAAAGCCAAATAATCTGCTGGCAATAATCCTTTAAGAATCTTTTTTTTCAATTTTCCTACACCATGTTCTCCAATTAGAATTCCGTCCGACTCTTGAGTTTCTTTTGCCCAACATCTTACCATTTCAATTCCTTTTTGATAATCTTCATAGCTTTCCGGGAGAATATTCACATGGAGATGATTATCTAACGCATGTCCAAACACACAGCCTTTCAGCCCTGCTTCTTGAAGACTTTTTTCATAAATGTTCAATGCATTCCAAAAACTTTGCCCTTTCAGGAGCATATCCATACCCAGTTTTGTAATCCGTTTGTCTTTCCGATGCTGTTCTTCAATAAATAAGTTTACAGTCTCTGCTGCTGCATGCCGAAATGCATGTAGCCTTTCTACATCTGCCTCACTGGAAACTGCCCATGCTGCATCTACATCGCTATCGTTTTCCATGGCACGTTCCATCAATAACTCTGCCAACTCTTCAATTCCTTCTTCCGCACCATGTAGCTCTATATAGACCATTGCTTTGATTTCCGCATCAATGTCTGGCAACTCCTTAATCTTGGTCATTGATTCTTTCCTTGCCTGTATCAAAGCCAAACTCTTTTGATCAATATATTCAACTGCCGCAATCGCCCCACTTTCCGACATTGGCATTGCTTCTTTTAATGTCTCAATAAATTCTGCCGCCTGCTTCTCTTCCATAAAAAAGAATGCTATCCCCCATACCGCCATTGGTTTCGGCAATAATTTCAATGTTATCTCTGTGAGAATTCCAGTAATCCCTTCTTTTCCAAACACAAAATCCAAGGTTTCTTTCCCACTTCCACCGGACATTTTTTCCATCTGTCCATTGCAAACATTCTTCGTATTGCCATTGTAATCCATCACCTTAACTGCAGCTATATATTCTCGGCTATTCCCATACAAAACCCGACTGATTCCTTGCGCTCCTGAAGCAACAACGCCTCCAATACTGGCAGAAGTCTCTGTCGGATCTGCCGGAAAGAATACTGGTTGTTTTCGGGAACGATTCGCCACTTCTTTGGACAAATCTATCAAATTGATTCCTGGTTCAACCGTAATGCGACCTGTCCCATCTTCTTCCATCCAAAATTCTTTCACCCGATTCATTTGGGAAAGATTCATAATATGACCACCTTGTGGAACCGCACCACCTACAATTCCAGTTTTCCCCCCTTGAATAGTTACCGGAATTTGATTTTTTCTCAAAGTTTCCAGAATTTCTTTTATTTCCTGTTCGGATTTAGGAAACGATATGCTTTCTGCAAATCCGCTGTATTTAGATTCATCTATTAAATACTCCTCATATTGTGCATCTATTGAAAATATATTCTGCATTATCCTCTCATCTCCCCTTATCATTTTCAACCAACTGATTCAATGTTTCCATAACTGGTATAAAATCATCTACTACTGCAACATCTGCCATTTTTATAATCGGTGCATGTTCATCTTTATTTATTGCTATAATATATTTTGTTTTCTCAATTCCTGCATAAAATGCAGCCGCTCCAGATACACCAGCTACAATGCAGATTTTAGGACTTACCATGGTTCCAGATACACCTAATAATTTTTCCATCGGTTCCCATGCATTCATTGCTGCCGGTCTGCTAACTCCAATCTCACCACCAAGATTTTTAGCTGCCATCTCCAAAACCTTCATATTTTCTTTTTTGCCCACGCCTCTGCCTGCAGCTATGATCACATCTGCCTCTTGCAAGCCGCCCCGAGATTCCTGTGGAATAAATTTTTGTTCTATGATATGTGCTGCCAGTCCGCATTGTAAAACTCTTACGTTTGACAACTCATTTTGTTCTATCTGCTTTTTTTCCACTCCTTTTGCCAGAGATACGCAGTACGGACCCTGCTTCATCACAAATACTGCCTCCATATGATTTGCATAAACCATCTTTTTCGCAATAACACTTATTGTTGAATCACTACAGTCAACCTCTACCCCATGGATATCTGTTACAGAACTGCCTTTCCCCCTTATAGCTGCTCTTACGGCCATCCCTGCACTGGTTTCATCGCTTCCGAACACATACAGATGTTCAGAATCCAAAACCGTTTCTAACTGCTCCAAAGCAGCTTCTGGTGTATATTCATTTCCCTGAAGAATATAAGTTTCTCCCCGTCTCACATGTACTCCATCATCCAAAAATTTCTCTGCAAACCCAACCAGTTCTTGCATCTGGTTTTCCCACTTTTCAAAACAAGTATTAATAACCAAATGATATATTAACATTCGGACAGCCTCCTTTTTAAATAATCTTCATAAAGATGAACCGCCTTTTCCTGTGGACTGTTTCCTTCTATTAATACTGTATCTCTACTTCGATTTACTGGGTTCAATGCAACAATACCCACAGAAGCATTGCCACCCCGCATTCCCAACTCTTCCGGCTTTATCTGCTCAACTGGTTTTTTCCCAAGTTTTATCTTATCTTTTAATGTGGGGATTCGCAGATACGCACAAGGAACATTTCCTACAGCTAAAACACAAGGGATTTTTATCGTCTGCACTTGCTTTCCTCCCGGCACTTGACTAGTGACTTTTAAATGTTCTTCATCTACGGGCTCGACTCCAATTACATGTGGAATACAGGGCCATTGCAATTTTTCTGCCACAAGATACGGAACTTTACTATTTCCTTCATCTGAACTTTGAATCCCCATTACAATCACATCCTGCATTGACCGCTTTCTTACGTACAACGCGATCTCCTCTGCAACCCGTTCCGGCAAAAGGAATGTTTCTTCTTCACAAATGCGAATTCCATGCTCGAACCCTAATGCATATAAGGTTTTCAAAAAGCTCTCATGCTTCTGTTTTCCCACTGTAAGTGCAGATAATTCATATACGACATCAAGACTTTCTGATAAATCAGAAAGTCTTAACATCATTTCCAATGCTCCCTCGTCAAAACAGTTCCAAACGAGCTTTACATATCCTGCATCTATCTGTAATTGTCCTTCCACTGCCCAGTCTTCATCAACAATTAAATCCAGATCCGGAACCACTTTAAAACATCCGAGTATTTTCATAACTATTTCCTCAGTGGAATAAGAGTTCCCATATTCATAATTCCATTTGGATCAAATGCCTGTTTCAATGTCTTCAGCATATAGTAGGATGAGCCATACTCTTGTGTTACATATTTTGCTCTTGCTTTACCAAGTCCATGATGATGTACAATCGTTCCACCGTATTTAATTACTTGTTCACAAATAATCTGGTTGATTCTATCATGGTATTTGTTAATCTCTTCTTCTGGTGCACAATCTACAATATTGTAATAATATACAAAATACATATTCGTTCCATTAATATAACTATGTGAAGAATGTCCTCCCATTAATGTCATATCCGGAACTTCTTCCATGATTCTGTCGCATGCTGTTTTGTAAATATCATAAATATTGTCCCAGCTTCCAGCCACCTCTGTTGTAATACCGATGTTCTGAGTTGCAAGAATTTCTTCTGCTTCTTCTGCAATCTGCTCTGGTCCCCAGTTCAAACCTCCATACCATTTTTCAATTAAAGCAGGATCTACTTCTTCTAATTCCGGATGTTTTGACATCATTTCTTTAATTCCTGCTTCAATTGCCGGTGTAATATTTGCAGGTCCTTCTGCCATCCAGATTAAAATTGCCTTTCCCTCCTCTAACCATGCGCTGAAATGCTGTTGTGCATCCGCTGCATCGTACAATCGAGCAAAAGAAGGTCTGTAACCTGCCACCATAACTTCTCTCAAGCAGTCGAATCCAAGTTTCATGTATTCATTATCCAATTTATATGCAATATAGCGATTGTTTTCTGGTTGCCATTTAAACAGCTTCATAGTCACCTCTGTAATGAAGCAAAGTGCACCTTCGTTACCGCAGATAATATGTCTAATATCCGGTCCAGCTGCACGTCTCGGAATATTTTTGATTCTGCAAATTTTCCCGTTTGGAAATACTACTTCCAGTCCAACAATCATATCTTCTATTCCACCATATAAGGTAGAGAACTGACCAATACTTCTAGTAGCTACAAGCCCTCCTAACTGAGCTAATGGTTTTGATTGTGGAGAATGTCCAGTTGTGTATCCTCTTTCTCTTAGCATATCATCTAACTCTTGAAGTGGTACACCACATTGACAAGTTACCTGCATATTATATTCATCAACTTTGATCACTTTATTCATAGCTGATCCGTCAATTACTACCGAATCTTTTAACGCGGTCTCAAGTCCGCCCTCAATTGCTGAATGTCCGGTTCTTGGAACAACATTGATTTCATTTTCATTTGCAAAAGACAATACTTTTGAAACTTCTTCTGTACTCTTTACATATACAACAGCAGCTGGGATTGGCTGGGTATAAACTTTACATACCTGTTCATATTTTCTGTATCTGTCAACACTGCTCTCTTTTAATACTTCTTCATCAGTAATAACCTGATCAGTACCAAGGATATCCACTAATCCTTTTACGATTTCTTCTCTGGAAATAATTGCCATCTCATTAGGCTCCTTTCATTATTATCTTTTTCTGAAAAGAATAAAAAAAGAGAAAAGTAAAGCCGAAAGACATCTTGCCTTTTCGGTTACTTTTCTCTAATCATCTCTTCAAGTAACTGTCCTTAGTATAAAACTATTCCTCCATATTTGTCAATTGTATAGTTTTCATATTTTATCATTACTTAATTTGTGCTATTTGCCGATAAACTAGCGCTCTTTTCCTATCATATGCTATCAGTAATTTTTATTCTTCACTTTTCAAATATCCTTCATTTTATTTTTTTCGAATTTGTGTATTTCACACTTTTTTATTCTCTTTATCACTTATCTCACTCGTTATCTAGTGATATGTCCCAGTTTTTTCATCCTTTTTTTGTTTATTTTTAACATTTTTTTCGTTTTTTTGCTTTTACAATTGACTTTTATTTACAAATCTTTTATGATAATTTCAGTTACAAGAGTGAAGAGAGAAGTAACGTCATCTTGACATTATTTTTCTCTTTTTTTGTTACTTAATTTTGATTTGCATTGAAAATGATGACTGCAGCATCTTCTTTGCAGTGCAAATCTATAACTATAACACATTCAGTTATTTGGAGGGATACAAACAATGAACAAAGCATTTATTAAAAAATATGGAACACTATTGCTTCTTGCAGCTGGTGCTGGAATCATTTTCCAACTTCCTTATATCCGTGAAACATTCTATGTTCCGATTCAAAATGCTATGAATCTTACAAACGCACAGATGGGTATGCTTTCTTCTGGATATGCAACAATGGCAACCATTTCATACTTTATTGGTGGTGCAATTGCTGATAAATTTTCCGCAAGAAAATTGCTTACTTTCTCATTCCTTGCTACTGGAGTTCTGGGGCTTTGGTTTTCCACTTTCCCAGGCTATAATATCAGCCGTTTGATCTTTATCTTAATGGGGGTTTCTACAATCATTACTTATTGGTCAGCATGCATTAAAGCCACACGTATGCTTGGTACTGAAGAAGAACAGGGACGTCTTTTCGGTCTTCAAGAAGGCCTGCGCGGTATATTAAACGCTGCACTCGTATTTGTCATGACTGCTGCATTTGCTCGTTATGCAAATGAAGTTGCAGGGGCAGCCGCTGCAATCCGCGTATGTTCTATTACTGTTATTATTATTGGTATTTTAAACTTTATTTTTATCGAAGATACAAAGAGCGAAGAACAAACAGAATCTATCGTTGAGGTTACAAAAGGTCTGTTCAAAATGCTACTTATTCCAAGAGTATGGCTACTTGTAGGTATCGTATTCACTGCTTATAGTATTTATGGTCTGATTGGATATGTAACAACCTATGCACAACAGTTCTATGGAATGACAGCAACAACCGCTGCAACACTAGGCGGTATTCGTTATCTGCTCCAGGGTCTCGGCGGAATTGCCGGAGGATTTCTTGCTGATAAACTCCACTCTCGTATGAAAGTAATCGCCGGAGGATGTGCCGGTCTGATTCTTTCCTTTGGAGCATACATCTTGCTTCCTGGAGAAGCTTCTTTGGCAGGTGCTGTAATTTTAAACTTTTTCATCGGACTTGTTCTGATTTATGCAGTAAGAAGTCAGTACTTTGCAGTACATGATGATGCCGGGATTCCACTTCACTTAAGTGGACGTGTATCTGGTATTGCTTCTGCACTTGGATACATGCCAGATGTATTTATGTATACATTGGTTGGCGGATGGATGGATAGCTATGGAAGAACCGGTTACAACATGACATGGGCTTATGCAATGGTTGCTGGTGCCCTTTGTATTGTATTGACCTTTATCCTTAGCAAAGTTGTAAAGAGTGGCAAACCAATTGAATAAACGACACATACAGAAAAACAAGTCGGAGCAATTAATGTCCGACTTGTTTTTCTATTGTCCTTTACTAATCCGCGTTACTTGCCGCAATCTTTACCCGGCTCCACAGATCTCCCATAATTTTCTTTGTATCTTCGTTGTACACGAACACTTCATCATTTGGATTATCAATTCTTGGAATGTAGGCTTCGATTCCTTCGTAATCTCCGCCCTCTCCGTAAATGTCATCCATAACCTCCTGATTTGCGGATGTATATCCCACATAACTGGAGTTGTCATATGCGCCGTCATAATCACTTGCGTAATTGATAAATGCATGTGCAAGCTCCGGGTTCTTCGCATTCTTCGGAATTACCATAGCATCAGACCAGAGATTCGTTCCTGTATCCGGCATGTAGTAACCCATGTTCTCATTTTCTTCCATCACATAAGTTGCATCTCCGGAATAAATCAATCCCAATGCTTTTCTTCCCTGCGCCATATTATCAATGATCTCATCCGTCACGATTTCTGCATCCATCGTTTCCACACATTGAACCAGCCAGTCATATGCCTCCTGGATCTCCTTTTCACTGGTTGTATTCATAGAATAGCCAAGGTCTTTTAACGCCATCATAAAGGCATCACGTTCTGAATCATAGAGATACACATCTCCTTTATATTTCTCGTCTAAGAAAATGCCAAAGCCTTCTGCTTCCAAATCTCTTATTTCTACCTTCGTTTTATCATATACGATTCCTACTGTTCCCCAAAAATACGGAACTGAATATTCATTCTGTGGATCATAAGGCAAACCTTTCACTGCATCTGCCAACTTATCCATACAGGTCAGTTTCGACTTATCCAGCTTCTGAAGCAGGTCTTCATCGATCAATCGTTGCACCATATAATCACTAGGTACTAAAACATCATATGGCTCTTGATTTGCAACCTTAATATACATCTGTTCATTAGAGTCAAAGCTTTCCTGAACAACAGTTGCCCCGGTCTCCTCCTCAAAATCTCTGAGGATATTTTCACCCGTATACTCGCCCCAGTTATAGAGATACAATGTCTGTCCTTCAAACGGTCTTTCCTTTTCTTCTCCGCCAAATTTCACAATTCCAATTACAACCACAAGCGCTGCCGCCACAAGAACTCCCGGAAGAACTCTCCGTTTTCTGATTTCTTCCTTCTTCCTGCGTTTTGCCGATAATACAGGCGCCAGGTTAATGATCACAAGTGCAACCGTAATAATTAAAACCATACAAGTGGAAATCGCATTGATGCTTGGGTTCACACGTTTACTCATTGTATACACGATGATACTTAAGTTCTTTACACCGCCTCCTGTGACAAAATAAGAAATAATAAAATCATCAATAGACATGGTAAATGCAATCAGGCCTCCGGAGATAATTCCCGGTGTGATCTGCGGCACGATCACTTTGCGAAGTGCCTGCCAGGGAGTTGCTCCCAAGTCCATGGCCGCATCCGCAAGGTTTGGATCTAACTGCCTGATCTTCGGCATCACAGACAGCATCACATACGGAATACAAAATGCAATATGCGCCAACAGCATTGTCATATATCCTTTTTCTACCTTGAAAGTAATAAAAAGAAGCATAAAACCAATCGCTGTTACAATCTCCGGGTTCATCATAGGCAGATTGTTCACCTGCTCCATCAGCCCGCGGATCACCTTCTTCGACTTACTAAGTCCGATTGCCGCAATCGTTCCTGCCACTGTTGAGATAAACGTAGCAAGGAGCGCCACACTGAACGTAGTATACAAAGCCTCCATCATATCCTGCGATTCCAGCATGTGCTGATACCAACGCAGTGAAAATCCTGTAAAACTGGTCAGTGATTTTCCATCGTTAAACGAAAAGATGATCATATATGCAATGGGAAGATAGAAGAAAATGATCATCAGAATCATAAGTATTTTCCCAAATGGTCTTTTTCCTTTGTTCTGCATGACTATTCCTCCTTTCCGCCCTGATTACGAAGCTCCACTTTTCGAACCGCCATCATAAGAAGCATCATGATGACTGCCATAATCATAGAGATCGCGCTTCCGAAGTTCCACTCGCCTACCGTAATAAACTGATTTTCAATCATATTTCCGATAAGGAAATACTGTCCGCCTCCCAGAAGCTTCGGGATAAAGAACGAGCTGACCGCAGGAAGAAACACAAGTGTAATTCCGTTGATCACACCGGGAAGCGACAAAGGTAATGTCACTCTGCGGAAAGTCTGTGCCGGACTTGCTCCAAGATCTGCACTGGCTTCCAGAAGTGAATTGTCCATTTTCGACAGAGATGTCTGAATCTGCAAAATCATAAATGGCAGGAAGTTGTACACCATGCCAAGAAGAACTGCTCCTTCCGTATACAGAAGATCTACATTGCCCATTCCAAGAAACTGCAGGATTTTCTGAATCAGCCCGCCTTCACTGAGCATGCCGATCCATGCATAAGTTCTTACGAGCATATTGATCCACATCGGAAGTGTGATACATAAAATCAATGCATTCTGTACCTTTTCTCTGCTCCGCGCAATAAAATATGCAACCGGGTAGCCGAGAAGCAGACAGATTATCGTTGTCTTTACTGCAATCATAAGAGAGCGCCAGAGAATCAATAAAAAGTCACGGTCGGTAAAAAACTTGATATAATGCTCCAGCGTAAAGGAGAACGATATGATACTGTTGCCCTGTTCCATCACAGAATAGAGCGCGATCAGCGCCATCGGGAGTACCAGCATCATCACCGCCCACACGATGTATGGCAGCGCAAGCTGCGAAAATTTCTTCATTAGTAGGTCCCCTTAGACATCACATGAATATCTTCCGGGAAGAATGTCAGACCGACCTCCTGACCTTCCTCTGTATAATCCGTTGTATGGATCTTGAATTCTCGTCCTGTTGTAGAGAACGTAATCGGATATACGCCTTCTGTGATCTCGTCAGAATCAAAATCATAATCTACACTGATATCTACACTTTCATCTTCATTGCTGAGCTTCCATCCCTGTGCATTTGCCCATGTTTTCAGATCTGTGTCAAGCGCCTGGGATTCCTGAATCTCGGTCGCTGTTTTAATAAAGTTAAATGCCATAACCGCTTCATTTGCTTTCTCATTTTTCACAAATGGCTGATCCACAACAAAGATCGTACACTCAATGCTTGTTCCGTTAGCTGTAGTAAATGTAACCGGATACTGTCCTTCCTCTTCTGCCAATTCATACTCAACCTTGGCAATAGACACGTACTCATCACTTTCTACCTCCCACGCCTGAGCGTTGGCAAGTGCGATGATCTCCTTGTCATCCATATTTTCTACATCATCGATATCTACATAGAAATTGTTGGCGCTGATCTTTTCCGTTCCGTCTTCGCTGGTCACATCATGGTTACGGATCACACGCATATTTACCGTTACAGAAGTACCCGGCACAGTCTCTACCATAATCTCATAGTGGACACCTTTAAAAAGAACACTTAACACTTCTCCGGTCATTTTTCCATCTTCGACAGGAACGATATCAATATCCTCCGGTCGAATGACTACGTCCACTTTCTCATTTTTCTTAAATCCATAATCCACACAGTCAAACACAATATCGTCAAACTGTACTTTATAGTCTTCCAGCATGGTTCCAGATAAAATATTACTTTCTCCGATAAAGTTCGCCACAAAACGGTTTGCCGGCTCATTGTAAATATCCTGCGGGGAACCGACCTGCTGAATCTCTCCGTTTTTCATAACAACGATCTTATCCGACATCGTAAGCGCTTCTTCCTGATCGTGGGTAACGAAGATAAATGTAATTCCGACTTCCTGCTGAATCCTTTTCAACTCATACTGCATTTCCTTACGGAGTTTCAAGTCAAGCGCTGCCAAAGGCTCGTCCAGAAGCAGAACTTTCGGCTCATTTACAAGAGCTCTCGCAATCGCAACTCGCTGCTGCTGACCACCGGAAAGTAAGGTTGTATTTTTGTCTTCATACCCTTCCAGCCCAATCAGTCTTAACATTTTCATCACTTTCTGATCAATAACGTCCTTACTTACCTTCTTAATCTTTAATCCAAAAGCGATATTTTCGTATACGCTCAAATGCGGGAACAGCGCATATTTCTGAAACACTGTATTTAATTCTCTCTCATAAGGCGGTTTGCTGCTGATCTCTTCTCCGTCAAAGATCACTTTCCCTTCGTCTGCATCCAAAAATCCACCTAAAATACGAAGCAATGTTGTCTTTCCACATCCACTGGGACCTAAAAGCGTTACAAATTCATTTTCATAGATATCCAGATTAATCCCTTTTAATACGATCTGGCTTCCAAACTGTTTTACAATCTCCCGAAATTCGATAATCTTGTTCTCTTCCATCTCACATCTCCTTCCTGTTTTAAGAAAACCCTCACATAAAATCAACCACTTGCCACATTTCTTATTTTTCTAAAACATAGGCGGTGTTGTCACCCATAACACTTTCGCCTCGCTATTTCCATGATTATATAAGTAATGACTCTTATCGCCGCTCATATAAAATGTTTCTTTTGCCTTTACTTTGTACTTTTTATTTCCCTGTACGATCGTAATCGCTCCCTTGAGCACATAGCCGAACTCTTCGCCCTGATAGGATAACATTTTCTGACTCTTCCCGTGGGGATGAAGGGTAAGCACGATCGGCTCCATCTGATTCTTCTGCGCGTTCGGAATGACCCACTCAATCTGATAATCTTCCTGCTCATCCACAAAGAAATCCTGCTTCGAAAAAACAATCTGTTTTTCTTCTTCCTCATGGAAAAATTCGGACAAATTACTGCCCAGCGCCTCTACAATATCTGCCAGTGTCGCGATACTGGGTGTTGTAAGATTTCGCTCTACCTGTGACAAAAATCCTTTCGTCAATTCACTGCGTGACGCCAAGTCTCCGAGAGTCAGCTCATTCTGCAGACGCAGCTCTTTTAACTTCTTTCCTATATCCACTTTATCACGCCTCTCGTTTAGTATTATTAAACTTTTCTTTTAAAATCGTCAAACAGCTTATATTATACAGTATTCTTTCGGAAATGCAAGCGTAATCCGGCAATTATCCTAACTTTGTCACTTTATACTAAACATATGGTTCAGCTTTATCAAACCCAAAAAGAGCTTCCGAAACTCTTTGTTTTTTCGGAAGCTCTGTCTTTCTTTTTCCTTATCTCTTAAGTGCCGCAAGAAACAATTCATAAAAGTCATCTTCTCCTGCGATCATCGGCGAATTTTCTCCACCGCCATTCGTACTTCTTTTCATTGCCGCATGAAATTCTTCTCCTGCCAGGATCAATTCCATTTCATAAATCTCGTACCCCAGCTCTCTGCATATCTTACAAAATGCGGACACCGGCTCTTTCTCCTTCTTTGTCGCAATCAATCTCTGTCTTAAATTCTCATCTCTTTTTGCCTGTCGCTGGAGTTCATCCAGCATACTTGTAATATCTGCCATCGCTACTACTTAAGTCCTTTCATTACTTCTCCGATAGGCGCTGCAATTGTAAGCTCTGCGCGCACTTCTTTTGCCGTCGCGCTCTTATTAATAACGACCAGATGTTTCCCCCGGAAATAATCGATGAAGCCTGCCGCCGGATACACCACAAGAGAAGTACCGCCGATAATCAATGTGTCCGCTTCGCAAATCGCCCGAATACTATGCTCGATCACCCCAGAATCAAGACCTTCTTCATAGAGCACTACATCCGGTTTGATCAAACCGCCACACTCGCACCGCGGTACACCGTCTGCGTTCTTCACATATGAGGCATCATAGAACTTCCCACATTTCCGGCAATAGTTGCGGTGAATACTTCCGTGAAGCTCCCATACGTTCTTACTTCCCGCCGCCTGATGAAGTCCGTCAATATTCTGTGTGATCACAGCCTTCAACTTTCCTTCTGCCTCTAACTGAGCAAGCTTCAGATGCGCAGCATTTGGCTTTGCTTCAAGGAACATCATTTTCTCTTTGTAGAACTCATAAAATGCCTCTGTATTCCGCATAAAAAAGCTGTGACTTACAATCTGTTCCGGCGAATACCGATACTGCTGATGATAGATTCCATCCGCACTTCGAAAATCAGGAATACCGCTCTCCGTTGATACTCCCGCACCGCCAAAGAAGACGATGTTCTCACTGTCATCAATGATTTCCTGTAACCTTGCTGTTTCTGCTTCGTACATCAAGTATCACCTCCTGTTTTCTTCTTTGATCCATCCGATCACATGGGACAGATCCGGCAATTCTGCTGTAATTCCTTCTTTCACTTCTTCCGGCACTTTCATCACATCCGGAATATAGATCACGTAACCGCCGGCTGCTTTCCCCGCCAGAATTCCCGATATGCTGTCTTCAATAACAAGACATTCCTTCGGTTCTCGTCCTATCTTCTTCGCTGCCTCAAGAAAAATATCCGGTTCCGGCTTACTTGCCTTTAACATATCTCCATACATATGTGCAGACAGCACATCATATACCCCTGCCTTCTTTAAAACCATTTCCGCACTGTTTTTACCTGTAGAAGTTGCAACCGCCGCCGGAATCTTCTGTTCTTTTAAAAATTCCAACAACTCTTTCAACCCTTTTTTCAGAGGCACACCATCTTTTTCGATTATCTCATGATAGATTTTATTCTTGAACATGCAGATCCGGTCGTAATCAAAATCCTCCCCGAATTCTGCTCTTAAAAGCCCTCCGATTGCCTGCGTGCTTTTCCCTCTGCATGCATCCATAAGCTCTGTGGAAATCGTAACGCCCATTTCCCCGGCTGCTTTATGCCACGCAATCGTTAATAAGCGTTCCGTGTCGAACATCGTACCGTCCATATCAAATATTACGCCCTTTACCATGCTCCTGCACCTTTCCTTCCCAGATTTCTTTCCAACACTTCCACGAATTTACGAAGTCCCTCTTCATCTTCCCCGTCGAACCTTGCCGGAAGCGGACTGTCAATGTCCAACACTCCTACCACCTCTCCATTGTAATGAATCGGAAGCACAATCTCAGATTCAGACGCGCTGTCGCAGGCAATATGCCCCGGAAATTCATGGACATTCTCTACCAGAAGAACTTCGTCCTTTTCCACTGCAGTCCCACATACGCCACGCCCAATCTCAATCTCTGTACAAGCAACCTTCCCTTGAAATGGTCCCAGAATCAGCTTCCCATCTTCGATGAGATAAAATCCTGCCCAGTTAATATCCCTAAGAGTCTCCCACAACAGTGCAGAAGCATTTGCAAGCCCTGAGATCCTATACGGTGTGGCCTTCAGCAGCCCTTCTAACTGTTGATTCATCAATTGATACATTGCCCCTTTATCCATTTCTTTTTTCTCCTATATCTAACCTATTTTCCAAAATTTTTTTCAACCAGACGACAATACTCTTCGTACGCATCCACGCCCCGGAACGCGTCCGCGAGCGCCTCCATGATCCCTTTATAATACCAGCCAATGATTTTCTTATCTTTCATTCGGAAACGATTCCATAATTCTTCTCCGTACACCGGATAATCCCGATTAATGTCTCTCATATTGGACAGCTTATCTGCAAGTCCTACCATCTGTACTTCCCATGGAGCAGTTCGCAGATGTTCAATAGTAGCGCTTTTTCTCTCCATCCATGTACAGGATTTGTCTTCGCTTTCCTGTGCTACAATCGATGCCACCCGCTCAGAAAATTCCTGCGCAAGAATCTCTCTTGTAACATCCTTACAATCTTCAATCGTGTCATGTAACACTGCTGCACTTATAACTTCCTCGTCAGTGGTCATCGTAGACACAATATCGGCTACCTCTACCGGATGAACAATGTATGGACGTTTCGTTCCCTTTCTCAGTTGTCCTTCGTGTGCTTTCGTTGCAAATTCAATGGCTTTGTTGATCATCTTGTCTCCTCCTAATTGTCTTCCATCCCTTCCACAAGCCTTGCCTTCTCTCGTCTGTGGAAAAGAGCGAAAATACATGGAACTACCACTAAAGTTAATATGGTTCCGTAGATCAGTCCTCCGATCGTCACCACAGCCATAGGCTGAACCATATCTGCTCCCATTCCAACTCCCATTGCCAGCGTAAATAGTCCGAGAATGGTAGTAAGCGCTGTCATAATGATCGGACGAAGTCTTGTCTTGCCGGCAGTGACAAGTGCCTCTTTCTTCGGCATGCCTCCCGCCATCAGCTGATTCGTATAATCTATAAACACAATTCCATTATTTACAATAATACCGGACAGCATTACAAAGCCAATCATTGCAATAACACTGACAGACATTCCCGCCATCCAAAGCGCAAGCAGCCCTCCTGTAAATGCCAGAGGTACCGTAAACATAATGATAAACGGAGACCTCAGGGATTGGAACTGCGCTACCATAATCAAATACATAAATACAAGAGCAAGTCCCAGCATTTTGAATAACTCTGTCATTGCGTCATTGATCGTCTCATCTTCACCTGCCATCTTGATCTCGTATCCTTCCGGCACTTTATATTCATCCAGTTTTTTTCGTATCTCATTGCTCACAAGTCCAATGTTATACCCCTCTTTTAGCTCCGCTGTCACAGACATATAACGATTTTGCGCCAGGTGATTGATTGACTGAAGTGTAGTTGTGTCTTCAAAAGAAGCAATCTCAGATAACTTCACTTCTTTCATTGTTCCATCCTGCTGTTTTGCAGAAATGACCATGTCCTTGATATCTGCCCGACTTAATGTTTCTCTTGCGTCATCTACCACATACACATCATAATCGTACGTATCGGTTCCAAGCGTCATTGCCTGCTTCGGCTCTGCCAGCTTCCCATACAGCTCCTGATAAACCTGCGCCACTGTCAGTCCATATTTTGCCGCCTTTTCTTTATCCACAGAAACTCTTAATTCTTCACCATTTTCCTCAGTTCCGTCAGATACGTTCTGGGTCCCTTTCGTATCTGCCACAAGTTTCTTTATATCAGAAGAAATTTTCTGCAGCTTATCCAGGTCTTTTCCCTGAATCTGCACGTTGACACCGGAACTGCCAAGCGCACTCATATCCATATTGGACATATAGATCGTCAACTCTCCGTCAACATCCTTCGTCCGTTTCTCAATCTCCTTCTGTAATTCCTTGTTGGAAAGCTCAGGGTTATCATTGGTAATTGCATAGAAGGACACCTGATTAGTAACTGTCTGTGTCCCCATCAGATCCGAAGTCGATACCAACGCTCCCACATCTTCAATATCTTTGATCCTGCCAACTTCATCCATAACCTTATCGGCTTCTTTTGCAGTATCCTCAAGACTTGTTCCCTTCTCCGTCTCAAGTGTCATACTGATCTGGGTGCTCTCCATTGCCGGCATAAATTCTGTCCCCCGGGACATTGCCAGAACAATACTCCCCACAAACAGAATAAGTGCTCCCGCTAAAACCAATCCTTTATGATCCAAAGCTTTTTCTAAAATAGTTCCGTATATGCTGCGTATTTTCCCAAAAAAGTTCGTTTCCTTTTCCTTTGTTTCCCGCAACACACCAGCTGACATCATAGGTACGATCGTAAGCGCCGTCAGAAGACTCGCCAGAAGAGAATACGCAATCGTCAGTCCCATATCCACAAATAACTGTCTTGTGATTCCTTTGGTAAATACAATCGGAAGGAACACACATACCGTTGTCAAAGTCGACGCCAGAATTGCACCGCTGACCTGACGTGCTCCCTCTATTGCTGCCTTCTTCGCCGATGCACCTTCTTCATTTCTCATGCGGTAAATATTTTCAATCACCACGATGGAGTTGTCCACCAACATTCCCACACCAAGCGCAAGTCCTGACAAAGAAATAATATTTAGCGTAACTCCTGAGAAATACATTGCTACAATCGCGGCCATAATACTGATTGGAATCGAGCATGCAATCACAAATGTCGGCCGAATACTTTTCAAGAATACAAGCAAGATCAAAATCGCAAGGATTGCACCGTAGATCAGATTGTCAAGTACAGAATCCACGATCATATCAATATACATCCCCTGATCCATCAGATTGACTACTTTGAGATCTTTGTACTCCTTATTTAATTCTTCTAATTTATCCTGCACACGGTGCGATACATCACCGGTCGAATATCCGGTCTGCTTCTGAATACTCAGCATCACCCCCGGCTTTCCGTTAATCTTCGCATAAGTTTCATCCGCGTTATTGACCACCTCTACATCTGCCACATCTGAAAGCTTAATCGGGTCTATGCCTTCCATATCAAGAAGAATAAGATTCTTCATCTCATCTACGCTCTCAAATTTATCACCTATACGCACCAGATAATCGATACTTTCTTCATTTACATAACCTGCAGGCATACGGAAATTCTGTGCTCCGAGCATTGCCTCGATAGTCGCCGCAGACAAAATACTGTCCGTATCCAGAGACGCTCCTGCTTCTTTAGATGCCGCCTCCATCTGAGCCTCCTGCACAGCCAGCGCGGTCTGTCCTGCTGCAAGCTGCGCAGCACCTTCTCCCAGCCCGACTGCTGTTTCTAACTGTGCGGATGCAAGCTGACCTCTTGCTTCTGCCAGAGTCATTGCACCATTGTTGACCTGCGTCTGCATATCTTCCAGTTGCTTCTTTCCTGCTGCCATCTGCTCTTTGGAATCCTTAAGACTCTCTTCCTGGGCGATCAGTTTCTCAAGGGCAGCGGTAAGTTCTTCTTTCGTAGCCCCGTAAGTATCCATGACAGGCTTTAACTGTTTAATCATTGTCTCAAGCTGCGTCTTCAACGCCTGTTCCTCAGGAGACAACGTTTCTCCGTTTTCTTCTTTTTCTTTTAAAGCCTTCCACTGGGCAACCGCTTGATCATAACTTTCTTTTGTATCTTCCAGTTGTTCTAACTGAGCCTCAGCCGCTTCTCTTCCGGCCTTCACCACCGCAAAGCTCTGATTCAACTGCGTCTCTGACACATTTAACTGAGCCATCTTCTCTGTAATCTCAAGCTGTGCCTGCTTTAATTCTTCGCTTTTTACCGAAATCTGAGCTTCTGCCTGTCCGATACCTGATGAAGCTTGATTTTTACCGGAAGCTAATGCGTTTTTACCACTCTCAACCTGACTCTTCGCTTCATCAAGCGCACGCTTCGCCTCGTCAAGCTGCGCCTGCATTTCTTCCTGAATATCATCGCTTAAGCCATCAATCTTCTCCTTATTCAATGTCACTTCCACGGTCTCTGTAATATTTCCTGTCGCCATGACAGAAGCCACACCTTCTACGCTCTCCACTTCCGGAATTACTTTGTCCTCAATAATCCGGCTTGCCTCCACCGCGTCTTTTCCTTTGGCGCTGACCGCCGTAACAAGTACAGGGAGCATATCGGGATTCAATTTCATAATCATAGGACTTGCAATTTCTTCCGGCCAGAATCCACTGATCTGATCCAGATTTTCCCTCATCTCGATAGTCACAGAATCCATATTGGCGGTCTGTTCAAATTCCAACATAACCGTAGATGCATTTTCACTGGATACAGACTGAATATTTTTAATATTACTCACCGTAGCCATTGTCTGTTCTACAGGCTTTGTCACGATTTCTTCAACCTCTTCCGGACTTGCGCCGGGATATGTGGTCATAACAATTGCATAGGGAAGATTCATACTGGGCAAAAGATCAACTGTCATATCACGAAAAGACACGATGCCCAGAATAATGATAAGTACGATGCCCACAACAACGGTATAGGGCTTTTTTACACTGAATTTAGATAACATCTGAACGCCTCTCTCAACTTTGCTGTTACTTTAAATATAAATTTTATACGTAAATAATAGCACCTGAATCTTTAAATAGCAACGATTTCAAGTTATAATAATAGAATCAAAATTCGATAGGGAGGAACTTTTATGACAGAAAAAAATGTACTCATTACCGGGGCTTCCAGAGGAATCGGAAGAAGTACAGCGCTCCTTTTTGCTGACAAAGGGTTTCACGTCTTCTTAAATTGTCATAAATCAATAGAGGAATTACAGAAAGTACAACAGGAAATAGAACAAAATCATCCTAACTGCTCAACGATCGTTACCGGAAATGTAGGAAATTCCGAAGATGTCCATTCCATCTTCCGCGAAATATACAGCCATTGTGACAGTCTTGATGTTCTCGTCAACAATGCAGGAGTTGCACACATCGGGCTCCTTATGGATCTTACTGACGAAGAGTGGCGCCGGATTATCGACACAAATCTCTCCTCGGTTTTCTACTGTTGTCGGGAAGCCGTCCCGAAAATGGTATCGACAAAATCCGGTCGAATCATCAACATTTCCTCCATGTGGGGAACCGTCGGCGCGTCCTGCGAAGCTGCTTATTCCGCTTCCAAATCCGGTATCCACGGTCTCACCCGCGCCCTTGCAAAAGAACTTGCTCCCAGTGGCATCCCTGTCAATGCCATTGCCTGCGGCGTTATCGATACAGTAATGAACGCACAGCTTGACAAAACCGAGCGTCAAGAACTTGCAGAGGAAATTCCTGCAGGACGGTTTTGCAGTCCCGAAGAAATCGCAGAAGTAATCTGGCAGACTGCCAATACCCCCGTTTATATGACCGGACAGATTATCGGTGTAGACGGTGGATATATTTAGCAGCAGAGCATAATAATAGTTAGTAATTACTATATTTTCTTATTCTCTTTAAGATTTCTTAAGAAATTTTCATTTTCTTTAAGGGTTTTAACACATTTTGGACATATTTTCGGATTATACTAAGAGCCAGATAGTTGAAAGACACATCAACTATCTCCCCCCTCATAAAGTAAATCATCGGGATGAGCATTTCCCGATGCCGCACTTTACTCTCATTCCTTTAAAAAAATATAGCAACAGGAAACTCCGCTTGGGCAATGCTCAAGCGGAGTTTTCCGTTTTACTTCTGAATTTTTTCTTATCGCCTGTTAATCTATCTGGATCATTACTTTCCCTGTTCTTCTGTATTCTGGTTTTACAAATACGTCTGCAATTTGTTCAAGTGGAACAATATTTGTAATTAAGCTTTCTAATTCTATCGTTTTAGCCTCCAATACCTGCATTGCTCTTTCAAATGTATACGGGTTAATATAAGAAGACATCACTTTCAATTCTTTCTTAAAAAGATCATCCGGACAGATTGGGAAACTTTCTCCCGGCGCAGCCAATCCAAACAGCATAACTGTAGCCGCTTTTCCCGCAAACTGTACTGCCTGTTCTTGTGTCTTGATATTGCCGACACATTCAATGACTACATCTACGTTTTTACAATACTCATTCAATACTTCCTGCACATTTTCCTCTAATGGATTGATTGTTTTCGTTGCGCCAAGTTTCAATGCCTGTTCTCTTTTTTCTTCCACCGGCTCAGAAAGGATCAACTTAGATGCCCCTGCGTACTTGGCAAGCTGAAGCATGATCATCCCAATGGGACCGCCGCCTATCACCAATACCGTAGAGCCCATCTGGATATTACACAGATCAATTGCATTTAAACAACATGAAATAGGTTCTGCCATTGCTGCTTCAATAAAATTAAGGTTTTCAGAAAATTTGTATACTTGCTTCTCATGCATCACAACGTATTCTGCAAAACCGCCATCTACTGTCGTTCCCACTCCAATATTATTTTCACAAAAATGTTCTTTTCCATTCTTACAGAAATAACACTCTCCACACATGTCATTGGGGTTTCCTGCTACCCGATCTCCCGGCTTCACAGTCTTTACAGCTGCCCCGACTTTCTCAACAACTCCTGAAAACTCATGTCCCGGTATTAATGGCGGAGTTACATCACTCGATCCTCCGTCTCCGTGGAAAATGTGAATATCGGTTCCACAGACACCACAATATTTCACCCGAACCAACACCTCATTCTCTTTTGGCTCCCTTACCGTAACTTCTTCTACTCTCAAATCTTCTTTCCCATGATACACAGCTGCTTTCATCATCATCATTTTATCCTCCCTATTTTTGTTTTTCTTCGGATATATTCGCTTCCAACTTATAATATTGTTTTAAACACTGATATCCCATTTCAAATAATTCTTTCTGTTTTCTATATACTTCTCTGTTCGCTAAATTAGGTTCAAATACCTTCTCTCGTTTTACAAATTGATTTACCACCGAAAAATCATCAAATACTCCAACGCCTACTCCTGCGATAGTCGCTGCAGCAATAGACGTAGCCGACTCTACATGATCCAATCGATACAATGGAAGTTCTAAAACATCTGCAAGAATCTGAGCCACCACATCTCCTCTTGCCCCGCCTCCGGTAAGTACTAATTCGTTGATCGACACATTTTCCCGTTGTGCTGTAAGAATAATGTCTAAGTTCATCGCAACGCCTTCCAGCACAGCTCTGACATAATCACATTTCTCATGCTCCATCTTGATTCCAAGAAAACTTCCCGATGTGTCGGGGTTCCATCTGGGACTTCTCTCCCCCAAGAGATACGGTAAAAATACCAGACCCTTGGCGCCGGCCGGTGATTCCATAACCAATCGATTCAATACCTCGTACACAGATTCTCCCGTCTCTTTTGCAATTTTTTCCTCTTCTTTACAAAGCGCTCTGCGAATATAGGAATAGGAACTTCCCGCCGCCTGCATGGTTCCGCAAGGCATATATTTTCCGGTAATTACATGACCAAAACAAATCAGCGTCTTCTCTTTATCTAAGAATACCCTATCTGAAGTCCCTGCAATCCACGCAGAAGTTCCGAACGAAAGAAAATGCTGTCCATTCTGGAAACTTCCTGCACCAAGAGCAGAACATGGTCCGTCACCACCGCCACATACAACTTTCGTCTCCTGTGTCAATCCCAATACCTTTGCTGCATCATCTATCAATTTCCCAATCACGTCCACAGACGCGTGAAGCTCCGGCATTTTTTCCCGCTCAATTTCCGCCGCTTCCAAAATCTCCCCAGACCACTCCATCTTATGAAGATCAAAAGCATCTGTCCCTGATGCCTCCGAATAATCCGTCACAAATTCACCTGTCAAACGACATATAATATAATCTTTGGCTAAAAGCATTTTATATGTATTCGCATAAATCTCCGGTTCATGATCTCGAATCCACATCAATTTCTCTATACTGTAGCTTGCACTCACGCGATGACCGTTCAATTCATACATCCGGTCTTCTCCAACCCGTTCCGCTAATTGTCTGGCCTGTTCTTCCGCCCTTAAATCTGCCCATATCATCGCCGGGCGAAGTGCTTTTCCATCCTTATCCACAGCGATACACGCCTGCATCTGAGAAGAAAAAGAAATTGCCAGTACATCCTTTTTATCAATTCCTTCCATTATTTTTCTTGTTGCTTCGCCCACCGCATTCCACCAATCTTCCGGATTCTGCTCTGCACAGTTCCGTCCGAAAAAGTGGACTTCATAAGGAATCGTACAACTATCTATCAATTGCCCACTGGTCGAAAATAATGACGCCTTATTTCCGGATGTCCCAAGATCATGAGCAATCAAATATTTTCCCATATCCATTCTCCTTTCAATTTTTTCGAATCTTCCTGGTAAATTATTCTCTGTCTATTATATATAAACATATATCATAAATCATAGGTTTTGTAAACTACGAAGTTAATTTTACTTTCGTACGAAACTAACTTTATTGACATAAGACTATTTTCGTGCTATTATATTTTCGAAGATAACAAGGAGGGTGACTATGAATAAACGTCATACGAAATTGTTGGAATACATCACACTACATGGAAAAACAGAAGTTTCCACCCTTGCCGAATATTTAGGAACTTCAAAGGTTACTATTCGTAAGGATTTAGATTTCTTGTCTGAAAAGGGGATTCTGAAACGAGAGCGCGGTTATGCTGTTCCCAATGATCCTAACGACATCAATTACCGAATGGCTTTTCATCTGGATACCAAACAACGCATTGCCCAAACGGCTGCTGCTTATGTAAAGGATGGCGAAACTATCATCGTAGAATCCGGTTCTACCTGTGCATTGTTTGCAGAAGAGCTTGCAAAGACAAAACAGAATGTAACAATTATTACGAACTCCATGTATCTGGCAAATTATGTCTGTTCGTATACAAATATCCAACTCATTCTTCTGGGTGGCACCTTGCAGCCTCACAGCCAGTCTATGGTCGGACCTTTAACTAAAGATGCTATTCGTTCTTTTCACGTAGACAAAATATTTACCGGAACAGATGGCTACTCCAGAGATTATGGTTTTACCGGCGAGGATCTGATCCGCGCCGACACGTTAAGCTCCATGATTGCTTCTGCCAATCATACTTATGTGCTGGCAGATTCTGCAAAATTCAGCCAGACTGGTTCCGTCTATTTTTTAAAACTCGAAGATGTATATCAGGTTATTACTGACTCAGGTATTGATCCTGATGAAAAAGAGTATCTTGAAAAACAAGGTATTCAGATTACCATTGCATAACTATTATTTATATATAAGGAGGCTCTTATGAAATACTTATTAGACACTGCTAATCTTGCAGAGATTAAACGCTTTTATGACATTTTTCCAATCGCGGGAGTAACTTCAAATCCTTCCATTGTAAAACGAGAGGGAAACATTGATTTTTTCAATCATATGAAGGAGATTCGCTCTATCATTGGAATCGATAAACCACTTCATATTCAAGTTACAGCTTCTGATACGGACGGCATGCTTCGTGATGCGGATACACTCCTTAATAAGGTTGACTCTGAGGTGTATATCAAGATTCCTGTTACTATGGAAGGTATGAAGACCATTAAACTCCTGAAAGCACAAAATATACATGTCACCGGAACCGCTATCTACAGCAAACAACAGGGGTTCCTTGTTATGGAAGCAGGCGCCGACTGTATTGCCCCATACTTTAATCGTATGGAAAATATGGGCATCAACTCTGATGATGTTATTGCTTCTCTCGCTGAAATGATTGATCTTTATCATTATAATACAGAGATTTTGGCAGCAAGCTTTAAAAATGCAGGTCAGGTAGACCGCGCTTTCCTCGCCGGAGCTCAGACTGCAACATTGGACCCATCTATTCTGGAAACAGCACTGACATTTTCACATATTACAAGTGCGGTAGATGCTTTCGAGCAGGATTGGAAATCCATTTATGGGGATAAAACCCTATCAGATTTGTAGACTGCTCATTTCACTTATAAGCTATGACAGAAAAACAGAGTTTAAAGATTCATTCTCTTTAAACTCTGTTTTTCTAACAGTCCACTCTGCTTTCAATATTAACTTAATGACATTAAATTTCTCTACTCTTTTTGGACAAAACTATTTTTCAATGCTTTGTGAAACCACTCTTTAAATTTCTCTAAATTAATTTCCACCGCAACTTGGACATTCGGATCTTGTCCGGACTCCTCCCAAATATCCATCTCTGTGTGTCCATAAGTGTATGTTCCTTCACACTCTACATCCACATAAAAATCTTTATAAGTAAGACATTCCGGACAAAACGCAGCAGCCATTGCAAGTGCATCGTGCATTACCAAATCTTCCCCACCTTCTGCATGGCGTCTATCCATGAAATTTAAAATATCTGCAATCACTTGTCCGGCTTTTGTACCAAGTCCTTTCATCTTCTTAATATCAGACTTATCTAATACTGCCTTTTCCGTTACATCAAGTCCTACAAGTGTGCATGGAATCCCACTATTAAAAACCAATCTTGCCGCTTCCGGATCACACCACATATTAAATTCTGCTGTAGGTGTAATATTTCCTCCATAAATGGCGCCACCCATAATCCACAGATGCTTAATCAACTTCTTTACTTCCGGGTGAAGCAACATAGTAATCGCAATATTAGTAAGCGGACCAATTGCTACAATCTCCAATTCTCCATTGGCTTCAACCGCCTTTTTGTAAATCATTTCGACAGCTGTCTCCTCAGTAAAATTATCTTCGCTTTCCGGCAATTCTACATCGCCTAATCCCGCTTTTCCATGTGTTTCTTCCGCATAACACATTTTCGTATGTAGTTTTAAAGGTGCCCACGCTCCAACAGATACAGGGGTATCAAATCCCAAATACCGCACCAAATTCAAGCTGTTTTCAGAGGTGTATTTCACGGATACATTTCCTGTTACTGTTGTTATTGCCTCCACTTTTACTTCTGGCAAATGAAGCGCGACTGCAATTGCAATTGCGTCATCCGTTCCGGTATCGCAATCAATAATTATTCTACGCTTTTCCATTTAAGCACTCTCTCCTCTCGTCTTACTCTTGATTGCCTCCACCAACTGTTCAAGATACAATGTCTTTACTCCAACATTCAATTCTTCTGACAATTCTCCAATCTGAGGTTTGCATATTTTTGCTTCTTCTACTATCTTTTCATTCCAAAAAATCTCTTCTGCAGTACCATCTGCAATAATATTTTTATGTGCCATTGCTATAATTCTTTTAAAATTACCTGCCACAAACTCCATATCATGTGTGATTGTGATAACACCAATCTTCTCTTCTTCCAATTTATCCATCAATTTTTCTAGAATTTCAATTCCATGCTTATCTTGTCCTGCAGTTGGTTCATCTAAAATCACATATTTAGGTTTCATCGCTAAAACTGATGCTATCGAAATAAATTTACGAATCGGATACGGAATATCAAGTGGATTATCTTTACGATACTGTTTTGTATCAGTAAGTTCCATTGCCCATTTTACTCGTTCTTTGATTTCCTTTTCCGGAAGTCCCATTTTCTGTGGCATGTATGCAATTTCAGAGTATACGTCCGGATTAAAAATCTGATCATCCGGATTCTGGAATACATATCCTACACATTTTGCAATCTGGGCAGTTGTTTTTGTCTTTGTGTCAACCCCATCTACAAAAACATCCCCTTCACTCGGTTTATGAAGACCATTCATCAATTTTACTGCTGTTGTTTTTCCCGCTCCGTTTTGCCCTACAATGGCAACCCTTTCTCCTTCTTGAATCATCAAATTCAGATTTTCGTTTGCCACATAGCCATTCGGGTAACTAAAAGAAACATTTTTAAATTCAATTGCCATCTTTTATTCCCCCATTCCTTTTCTAATTACATCTACAGCCTCATCTGTTGTAATCGGTATTGTTGAAAGTTTAACACCATTTTCTATCAGCTTATTTCCAAGAACTGCTGCCTGCGGTATTGTTGCTCCATGTTTTTCTAATTCCACATTTGACAAAATCTTTTTTACCGCTCCACTAAATACTATATGTCCTTTCTCCATAACAATTACTTCATCACAATATTCTGCAATCAGATTGATTTTATGTTCTACCAGCACAATTGTTTTCCCGGCCTCTTTCAGAATTTTAATAATTTCGAAAATCTCCTGTGTCCCCTTAGGGTCTAGCTGGCTTGTTGGTTCATCAATAACAAGCATTTCCGTATCCATTGCTATCACAGACGCAAATGCCACTCTTTGTCTTTGTCCCCCAGACAATTCATTTGGATTTTTTTCCATCAGTTCTTCAATTTTCAAAAGTTTGCAAATCCCAATTACTTTATCAATAATTTCTTCCTTCGGCACACCCATATTTTCCATGCCCATAGCAATTTCTTCGAACACAGTCTCTTTAATACCACTAATCTGCGTAAAGGGATTCTGAAACACGTATCCAATCTTGGCAGACAACTCTGCCATATCCCATTCTCGTACATCGACTCCGAGTACGTTAATTTCCCCCTTTATTTTTCCTTTATAGAAATGTGGAATCAGTCCGCGTAACAAATTACAGAATGTTGTCTTCCCACCACCATTTTCTCCGATAATACCATACACTTTTCCTTTTTCAAGTACACAACTGACATGCTCTAGCGCATTCACTTTACTTAATGGATAACGGTATGACACGTCCTTTAATTCAATATAAGCCATCGTTACACCTCTTTCACTTTTAACCTAATTTCCCCATTATTTTCAATATCAAAACTACTACTAACACTATATCCGAAAGAACAGCGAGCACTACTTCATACTTTTCAGCCGCTTTAATCTGACGCAAAAATGTATGTTCTCGTTCTACAGAAAACGCTCTTGCATCCATCGCAATTGTCTTTTCCTCTGTAGAGGCAAGCGCGCTTAAAAACAATGGACTAAGTACTGGGATTAGTGCTTTCATTCTATGCCAGAAATTCCCTTCAGTCTCCACGCCTCTCGCCTTCTGGCTATCCATAATTGTCTGTGATGTTTTCTTTAAATCTTTGATTGTCTGCATAGAAGAAAGAACAACATAAGAAGTTACATGAGACACTCCTTTTCTCTCTAATGTATACATAAAATCACGTAATTCTGTAAAATAGAAAAACAGTAAAATCCCACCTGAAAATGCAATCAGCGAAAAAGTCATATCAATCGCCACCTGAAATCCTTCCACTGTCCAATCCCATCCAAAGATAGAAAACAACACCTGTTTACCATTTACTGAAAGTTGCCGGATAATGGTAAGATAAATAAACAAGACTGCACCTACACCCCAAAATACTTTTGCAAATCCAACTCCCTTTTTACCAATTGCGGCAATAATACAATAGAATACACATATCGCGATTTTAACAGAAAGATACGGTATTACAAGTCCGATAATTCCAAATACTAATGCTAAATTCACTTTGATCAGTGGATTCAAATCTGCAATACAGTTTCCCTTCATCTGATATGGCATATATTTATTTCTGTAATATTCTCTTAAATCTATGTTCTGTTCTCCCATTTTCTACTCCTTATTAAGACTTCTTAGAAATCATCATCGTCATCATCAATTGCATTTTTAATATACTGACTTCCAAGCGGAAGCTTTGCAAGCATTCTTGACGGGCTTGCTTTTAATACACCAGACATTACTATTACACTGATAATTTTATCTACCATATCAATAGAAGATGACCCTATCAATTCACACACAAATTTATTCATATGAAATATTTTATAAAGTGGCACTGACACATAAGAAGATGGTCCGATACCAAAATCAAATCCATATACTCCCCATGTAATTAAGGCACTGACACATCCTCCAACAATTCCGAATATAATGGCAGATGCAATAAGTTTCCCAATTCCCTTAAAAAATCCTTTTCGTGATAAAACGCCTGCTAACAAACCAATAATTACACTAACTGGTGTAAAGCAAAGAAGTACAGGATCTGCGAATCCATTAATCAAGCTGGACAGCAAACCTACAATTGCTCCCGGAATGGAACCACATAATGCACCAATTGAAATCGTTCCAATAGTATCCAAATAGAATGGTAATGCCAAACTAGAAGCAATCTGACCTGCCACGAAGTTTACCGCTACCCCAATCGGAATTAAAAATAATACAAGCTTATCCATTTTCTGTTTCTTTGTTTTTGCCATAATTTTTCCCTCTTCTTCCTTATATTTTTTATTTTTCCTTATCTACTTCTTTCATCGTTGGAATTGAGGTCTGTGCCCCTTTTCTCGTTACTACGATGGAAGATACTTTCTGTCCAAGCTTAATAGCTTCTCTGCATGTTTTTCCTTGACTTAAAGCAAGCGCAAACGCCGCTGTGAAACTATCACCTGCTGCTGTCGTATCAACTGCTTTTACCCTATATGATTTAAAAAATTCCTCTGTATGCTTTGTCACGAGCAGGCATCCTTCCCCACCAAGTGTGACAATAACATTTCTCACACCTTTATTAATCATCATCCTCGCAGCCATTATAAGTTCTTCTTGTGTCTCTGGTTGAACACCAGTAAGAATTGCAAGTTCTGTCTCATTCGGTTTTATGTAATCAATCCCATTCCAGAAGTTATCTGGAATATCTCGGACCGCAGGCGCGGGATCGATAATAACAGTCTTCTCTTCTCGAATTGCTATTTCTTTTACATATTCTACAATATCAATCGGAATCTCCAGTTGCATAATGACAATATCACTTTCTTTGATTATATGTGAATTATCATCAATCAGTTTTTTCGTAATCATTCCATTAGTTCCGGCGATAATAATAATAGAGTTATCTCCATTATCATCTACTGCAATAAATGCTTGACCTGTTGTTCCTTCCGTCATTTGACAAACACCTGACACATCAACACCTACACCTTTTAAATTTTGGAGAAGCTCGTTACCAGCTGCATCCTTTCCTACAGCTCCAATCATCGTAACATTTCCACCAAGTTTTCCAGCTGCATATGCTTGGTTCGCACCTTTCCCTCCTGGAACAAGATTGACATTTTTTCCTGCAATAGTCTCTCCACATTTTGGCATATACGGTGTTTCAATTACAACATCCATGTTCAGACTTCCTATTACCACAATTTTTTTCATCTTTCTTCCCAGTCCCTCCTTTTCTCTTCATATTTGGATCGGATTTCGTCCTCATATACTGCAACTGTTTGTCGCTCTGGCAGCGCTGGTTGTACTCCATGCCTTGTCACACTAATACCGGATGCATAAATTGCAAATTCAATTGCATGAATAAGATTCTTTCCTTCACTCAAATAAACTGCCATGGCACTAATGAATGAATCTGCGCCTCCCGTCGTATCTACCGGCTCAAAGCCGGTTCCCTCAAAGTAAATAGAAACATCTTTATTCCTTAAATAACATCCTTTTGCTCCCAGTGTGACAATAACATTTTGAATTCCTTTCTTCCGAAGAATTTCTGCCTTTTCTTCCAAACTTTCCTCACCCTGAACAAGAGTATGCAGTTCCTTTTCATTTGGAACAAAGTACGTAATATCTGACAAATACTCTTCTCTGAAATCATCTGCAGGTGACGGTTTCAAAATCACTTCCGTATTATTTTTCTTACAGAAACGAATTGTATATTCTACAATTGAGTCCGGTATTTCCAGAGACAACAAGCAGTATTTTGCTTTTTCAAACAAATATTTACATCTCTTAATTTGATTAATACTTAAGTTTTTATTTGCTCCTGGATAAATCACAATGGAACTTTCTCCCTGACCATCTACACTAATATATGCCTTCCCAGTCGGAATCATATTATCGAATAGGACACCATCCATATGCACTTGATTTTCAACAAGTCCTGTATAAATTTGTTTTCCGTCCATATCATTGCCAAGACAACCAATCATATATACCTGTCCGCCAAGTTTTCCAGCACCAATTGCCTGATTTGCACCCTTCCCTCCAGAATAAGTATAAACTTTGCTCGCACGCCGTGTTTCTCCTGCCACGGGGATAACTGCGCTTTCAATTGTGGTATCCATATTCATACTTCCAACCACCACAATTGCATCACCTTGTTTCTCCTGCATCGGTTTCATGATACTATTTCTTCGAACTAATTTAGGTAATAACCTTCTGACACACTCTTTCTTCTTTCCTTCATCAATCATGTCTATCAGATATTCCATTGCTACTACTGCCTGATCTTTACTCGGAAGCTGTACCGCTGAAATCCCACAACCTACGATTTCTAAAACCTCATCATCTCCGATAGCAATCACAGATAATTCATTCGGAACAGCTATTCTTGTCCGCTCTGCTACCTTCCAAACACAACATGCCACCGAAGACGAACCACAGACAATTGCTGTCACATTTTCACTTAACACTTGTGTAATTCCATACTTCTCGATTTCCTCTAATGAGTTTCCTTCATACATCAGCATTGGTTGCTCTTTTTGGTTAAAGCTTTGGAGTGCGAGCTTATATCCATTTAAAATACTTGTATCTCCTTTATTAATGATACATGCAATTTTCTGATGTCCTTCCTTTAGAAGTGTTTCGGTTGCCAACCTAGAAGCTTCGGACAAACGATAGTAGACAACTGCAAGTTCCGCGTCGTCGAATTCTTTTGTTTCATTAATATAAACAATTGCCTCTTCTTGTTTTCCTGCAGGAATACATTTTGATGAATCAATCAATAATCCTGAGACCTTTTTCTTTCTCATTTGCTCTGCAAGAAATTCAATGTCTTCATCCTTCTCTACATAACCAATGATGACACCATATCCTTTTTCTCTCGCAGTTCGTTCCACTGAAAGGACAATATTTTCTCGTTCCCTATTATCTTTTCTTACAAGAATGCCAATGAGATGACTTTTAATTGCTTCTTTTTCGAGGAAACGGAAATAAGGAACATAATTCTCTTTTTCAATCACCTGCAAAACTTTCTTCCGTGTTTCTTCACTGATGTCTTTATCCTTACCATTCATCACCTTCGAAACTGTAGATGCTGAAACTCCCGCAAGTTTTGCGATATCACGTATATTCATTTATCCTCCTCTCTTTCATTCTCTAAAACCTTTTCCTAAACTGTTTTTTCAAATGAATCTTAGCATTTTGTTAATATTAGTGCAATATTCCAGAACAACGAAACTATTTTCCGACACTATACACAATATATATTGTTTACGAAACATTATTTAGTATGATTCCTTTTACAAAATCACAACAAAAAATCTGTCCATCTCTCACATTCAATGTCATTGGATTACGCCAAGAGCTTATAAGGACCGGAAAAATGAACCAGAAAATCTAGATACCGTTCGTTTTATAAAATCATATTTCGTTTATGAAAAAAGGCATCACAAAACGGTTCAATATCGTCATTATAAAAACTTACAGAATGTATAGCCAAAAAACGTACTTATGGAATCAAAGAAAAAGGGGCGTTTTTCAAACGCCCTTTTTCTCTGAATTTATCTAAAAGCCCCAAGTTCATACCTCGTCAATAATTACTCTGCAAACCGTACTCGATCTATCAGACTTTGTTTTTTAAAATTTGAATTTACAAGATAGGTGATCAAAATCTGGAGAAGTAAAACTACCACGATGAGAATGACTGCCGGAACGACTGGATATTCATAATAGCGAACTCCAAACATTCCTTCTTCTCTCGCCTTTAAGAACAAAGCATATCCTGTCAGACTTCCGACTCCAAGAGATAAGATCAGCGTTCCCACTGTATATACAAGCCCTTCCAATTGAAGCATCCGAACAGTCTGCCGATCTGACATACCGATTGCCTGTAACATTCCCAGCTCTTTCTTTCGCACATGTACGCTGTTAATCATTGTATTGACCAGATTTAAAATTCCAATAAGTCCAAAGACGCCCAGCATTCCATAGCCCATGTAGGACAACATTCCAATACTTTTTTCCATTTCTTTATAAATACTCCTGTAATCGGACATCTCCAGATACTCTTGATTTGCAATAAGCTCTTCTATTGCTCTTTCTGCTTCCTCGTAATGAGATGATTCAATAAAAATATCAAACTGATCTGTAAGGTCTTGTTCACACATGTCTTGGAGCGCTTTCTCCGGCACAGTCAGACTGTTTCCCAACATACTGTTCGGCGCATCTACAACCGCCACAATCTCAAAACTCTTTGGCAGCAGTTTATCACCGTCTTTCAATTTGACCTCCACAACATCTCCAACTGTCAGATCTGTATAATGTGTAATATAACCTTCTCCAAGAATCGCTCCTGTTCCATCGCGAAGCTTAGGATCTTCCAGAGAACCTTTCGTCACATACTGCTTACACTCCTCTATCAGCTCATCACTGACACCGGAGATTCCACTGTCTAATGGCGCACCGTCATCTTCCTTTAATTCTTCTATATTTGTGATCAGCGCTCCTGCAAAGAAACTTTCTTCAACCTTTTCCACTCCTTCTATCGACAAGATCTGTTCTTTCAATTCATCTGTCAGCGGATTGTTCTTCTGGATATTCTGAACCTCTCGCTCCGGGTGCATCTTATCTCCACTCCAGCTGTTAATGCTGACACATATATCACTTCGTATCTCTTCCTCTGTCATCGTCTTAGGGTTCACACAGCTCAAAAGTGTTGCAACGGTGATGAAGAAAATTCCGGTCATTCCAAGCGCGGCAATGGTAATCGCAGTACGCTTTTTATTTCTTCCGAGATTGGATAACGTAAGCTTACCGATACTAAGTTCCTCGTATCCTTTTCGTTCTTTTTTCTGTTTCTCTTTTTTTCCTGCACGCCTCTTCTTTGGCTTTTCGCCCTGATACCGGATTGCTTCGACAGCAGTGATCCGGCTGGCAATTTTCATTGGACGAAGAAGGGCAAGATAGACTGTTACAAATGCAACTACGGCTGCAAGTACCAGAATCCACGGTTGGATGATAGATACTTTTCCATCTTCAATCAACTGCTTCATTGTCTCTGACAGAATATTTTCTGTGGAAACACCGTGACGCACAACTGCTTTCATAATCTGCACACCACATACACTCCCCAGAATTAATCCTATGGGAACTGTAATTCCTGCAACTGCAAGCCCTTCACGAAATACGAGCTTTCGAATCTGCTTTCTGGTGGCTCCGATTGCCCGAAGTTTTCCATACTCCTGCACTTTCCCAAGCATAGACACGTAATAAATACTGTAAATTGTAATGACACCCGCAAATACGGTTACAAGAAGGAATCCTGCCAGTCCCATATATATCGCCGGATCTTTATACGTTGCTATGAGCATATCGGAATTTGTAACAATATCCCTCTCTTGAATCCCGTAGTCCTCTCCAAGCTCCTGAATCATCGCTTCAATCTCATCGGTTACTTTCCTGTCCACACCGGCGAGCTTCACATATAAGCGATATGCGTGTTGTCCTTTGGAAATGACGGAGTCTGCAAATGCTTTGGACACCATTGCCGAATAGATTCCTTTTTCTTCCGACTCTTTGCTGTCCGGCTGAAAACCAGTGATGGTAAATTCCTGTTCATGAGCAAGAGAGAGACCTCCGTCCTCTGATACTTGATAAGGTACTGTAATGCGGTCACCGATTTCTCCTGTCAGCCCCATTTCTTCAAGGAGCCCTCTGGTCACTACAATCTCATCTTCCTTCTTCGGAAGACGTCCCTTAGTCAAATTGAGTCGGTTCTCCCGACAGACCATCTCATCTGCATACACCATACTGATGATCACATCTTCGTTTTCTGCAATCATATATGCCGGATCTTCCCGAAATCCAATCTCCTTGATTCGGTCATCCTTTGCCATTTTTTCCGCTGTTTCTCCGTCCACATTCCGGTACATTGCATGATAAGTCGGATAGATCTCCTTGATCGCTTCATTCTCTATTACAAAGCCTCCGAAGAGTACCATCGGAACTGCAGACAGTAAAATCGTAGTCAGTAAAACTGCAATACCAACCAGAACATTCCGGCTTTTATTTCGTCGAAAATTTGCAAGTGCTGTCTTTGTCACAATGTTCATCTAGCTCACCACCTTACCATCTGCAATGACGATCACGCGGTCTGCCATCTGTGCAATTGTTTCATCATGGGTAATCATAACAAGCGTCTGTCCGTATTTGCTGACACAATTTTTCAAAATAGAAATTACTTCCATCTCGGTATGAGAATCCAGATTTCCTGTAGGCTCATCAGCCAAAATAATTGCCGGACGGGCTGCAAGGGCGCGTGCGATAGCCACACGCTGCTTCTGTCCGCCGGATAGTTGATTCGGCATAGCATGAAGACGTTCTTCCATTCCGATACTTTTCACTATATCCAAGACAAAATCTTTCTTCACTTTCTTCCCGTCAAGCCCGATCGGAAGTACGATATTTTCCCACACATTTAACGCGGGCATCAAATTATAATCTTGAAAAATAAAACCAATCTTTCTCCTTCGGAATACAGCCAGTTGTTCATCCTTCAAATCGAAAATGTCTCTTCCCTCAATGTAAACTTTCCCACTGTCCGGGCGGTCCAGACCGCCGAGCATATGAAGAAGCGTACTCTTCCCAGAACCGGAACGCCCTACCACTGCAACAAACTCACCGTGCTGTACCTGCATACTGGTGTGGTCGATGGCACGCACCTGATTTTCTCCTTCTCCGTAATATTTCACAAGATCCTCTGTCTCTAAAATTGCTTTCATATCAAAACTCCCTTCTCTTAATTCTGACTCTATCGTACCTCAGGAGTCTTACAATTCCCTTTCAGAGAAGATAACAAAATTGTTATTTTTTGTACTCGCAAGCTTCATTTTCCTTTGGAAGCACCATCTGAAACGTAGTTCCCCAGGCTCCGGATTTTAATACTCTTACATTTCCTCCCTGTTCCTCTAAGATCTTCCTTACCAGATAAAGACCTACGCCGGCACCTTCCAAGCCAGTTCTCTCTGCCTCTTTCCCACGGTAAAACCGTTGAAAGATATTCGTATACTCCTTCTTATCAATCCCCATTCCCTGGTCTTCTACTTCCACGGAGATATAAGATATATATGGCTCTACCCGAATCTTCACCCGGGAACCTTCCGGTGAATATTTCACACTGTTTTCAATCACATTGGCAAATGCTTCTGCTGTCCATTTCACATCGCAACATACACTTATATCTTGAAATTCTTCCATCTCTATCTCGATATGCTTTTCATTTGCCTTCAAATAGACGCCATTGACAGCACGGATCAATGTTTCTTTCAGACTTGTATACTCCTGCGCAAGGTGAACCATCCCGCGTTCCAGACGAGACAATTGAAATAATGTCTCTAAAAGGCTATGCAGCTTTTTTACTTCATTCTGTGCCCGCTCCAAAAATTCTTGTTTTTCTGCCTCGGTTGTCTGTGTGTCCTGCAAAAGTTCCAGACTCATGTGAATTGCTGAGATTGGAGTCTTGATCTGGTGCGAAATATCTGTCACCAATTCATTTGTTCTTTCCTTTTCTTCTACAAGCTGTTCCTTGATGACACTGAACGCTCTTCCCAGCCGTTCCAACTGCTCTATCATCTGTGAATGGATTCCAATCTCTATCCCATTTTCTGTTCCCTGATATTCATAATCTCCATTTTCAAATGCTTCCAAATACTCTTGAAGCGACAGATATTCTCTGTATTCCTTCCGGTAAGAAACAAACTGCCACAGTACATTCCCGATAACAGCAAGCAAAAAAATACTGAAAAATCCTATTCGGAACTCCTCTTTTTGTCCTGTCCCGTACAAAATTTCCAGTATAAATATGAAAAGAAAACATGCCGTCACGAACAATGTCGTTACGGCAAGATTCTTTTTCAACCTCTGTTCCAGCCAGATATATCCCCGCTCTCTTTTTTGTATCACTGTGTCCAAACTTCCATAGTCCATAGATACCCAAGCCCCCTGACATTTTTGATATATTCTGTATCTGTCTTTTCTGTCGTCTTCTTACAATCTGCCCGATCACGGTCTGCAAGTCTTTTCTTCAATCGGCTGATGGTTACAGGCACTGTATTGTCATCCACAAACTGCCCGTCAATGTCCCACACCGCTTCTAAAATCTGCTCTTTCGAAATAATCTGTCCCGGATGCTCCAGAAAATAGCACAGAAGCTGAAGTTCTTTTTTGCTGAGACTTAACTCCTCTTCTCCGTGATATACTTTCATCTGCGCGCGCTGTACACGGATATTCCCCGAACAGATCTCCGGCTCTGTCTGCATAGTCATTTCACTTTTCTGATCCATCCGGCGCATCAATGCATGGACTTTCGAGATCAGCACAAGAAGACTGAAAGGTTTCGTAATATAATCATCAGCTCCCACGTCATATCCATTTACAATATCTACTTCCTGATCAAGCGCCGTAAGGAAAATGATATATACGTCGCTCCGCTTGCGCACCCACCCGGCAAAATCCAAACCATTTCCATCCGGCATCGTAATATCACTGATGATCAGATCTATTTTCTGACTGTCAAAAATCTTCTTTGCCTCCGTCACGCCAAAAGCACCAAACACCTGATATCCTTCTTTCTGAAGTTTTAAAGTAATTCCCCGGTTCAGACTTTCATCGTCTTCCAGTAACAAAATATTCGCCACGTCCATTCTCCTATCTGTTGCCCCTGGTATCATGTATCCAGTATTTCTCTGATTTTGTTAACTTCATCTCAGCTTTCTCCTATTCAAACGTACGGTCAAATCGTTCGTTTAATCTCAATCCGCTGCGCAGGCTCTCATCAAAACTCTCCATCATCATAACCGCCAGATCAACTGCCTCTTCAAGTCTCCGGCTCAATCCTTCATTTGTCTCTATACATTTCGGTTGATCCTTCTTCTGGTGCATGAGACCTTTGATCTTATCAAATTGTCCGGTCAGCCGCATGACAGTGTTGATGATTCCTCTCTTCAAGCTTCTCGGCGCACGGAAGAGATTTTTCAAATTCCTCTTCAATCTCCAGATGCTGTACACCAGTCTTCTCAATCATTTGACTGATATACGGATGGCATTCACTGTCTAATATATAATGACAGATAAACCCAAGAAGATACGCATACTGCGCGCTGTCTCTTCCGCGTTTATTGATGACTTTCATTGCATGCTCAAAAAATGGTTTCGCAGAAATCGCATGCAAGTGATGTCCGTATTTTACAATTTTATTTTTCATATAAGGGCGGTAGAAAAAGAAGATGTCCGGTCCCTGAAGACCGATTTCAAACTGCGGGTAATATTCAAAAACAAAACGTTTTAGTTCCCCGTCTAATTTTTTAGCGACTTTTTCTCCAAAACGATCATGTGCATAGATTGCAGGCATAATATCCCTCCTTCTCATATCATAACTATAAAAGTATATCGCACAAATGTAAATCCAAAACAGAGAAGAATGTAAAAATTAAGAAAAAAGATGCAGTCTCCAAAGAGATTTGCATCTTTTTTGATTATTATGAATTTTTTCCAATATGATAATCTCGCTTCATTGCATTCATTATGCTTCTTGCTGCAATATCCACAATATTAAACCCGAACGCGATTGCAAGACACGTTGCCAACAGGATCACTGTCTCACTGAATGCGAGGGGGATATCTCTGGTTACACATCCATACATCATATAATACAGATTCGGTCCCGGAATGAGCGGGAATACGGAAGCTGTCAGGAAAATAGTTGACGGTGCTTTGTTGATTCTTGACATCACAAATGCGTAAGCTGCTACGAAAATTGCTGCAACCAGTGTTGCTAAGAAGTTACTTGGCTCAATCTCAAACACGATCAAATAAATACTCCATGTAATAAATGCGCCGATTCCGGAATAGATTACCTGCTTTCCTCGAATCTGAAACCAGAAAGCAAAGCCTACACAGGCAATCGTACAGGACACTAACTGAATCGGAATACTGTGATTCAGAATAAATCCTTCTGCGGAAAAATCATTTAACACCAGCATGGCAAGCGCTGTACCAACTGCGATTCCTGCTGCCCCTAAAATAGAGTTCATGATATTGATAAATCCTGAAATATAGTCTTTCTGCAAAATTTCGCGGATACCATTTGTTGTGCTGAGTCCGCTGATAAGAAGCATAACAATTCCAATCATGATCCGTTCCGGATGATCTGCGAATCCATTTCTGACAGATAATACAATAATAACTTCTGACAAGAAGGACAGGATTGTATTGTATACGAACAAATTTCCCTCTCTCTTCTCTAACCATTTCCCTACAACAACAATCATCAAAGAGACAATCACCGCTACAATTGCATCTTTAAAATTACATCCAAAGAAAACCGCAAATCCGGTTCCTCCCATAACGCCGGCAAAATACTTAGCTGCCGGATGCTGCGGCGGACGATTCTTCACTTCCTGATATTTTTTCTGCAGCTCCTCTTCATCCGGTGTATGACTGCATACATATCGGCATAAGTTATTCATATAGTCAAGCTGATCAAAATCAATATCCGCATTTTCAATATGGCGCACCTGCGTAATAATATCTCCGTTCTCAGTCTCCACTGTAATCTGAATATTACTTGGAATAACAAATACATCATATTTTACAAAGCCATAGCTTCTGCACATTCTATATAAACTATCCTCAATTCGATAGTTTTCTGCTCCGCTGATGAGCATAGATTCTCCAATATCCAGAATTCCCTGCACAATCTTGTTATAATTCATTTCTCATCCCTCCGATAAGTCCAATATGCCTCTGAAATATCAGCATATGTCACAGGCAGCGTATTGTCAAGAGATTTTCTTTACATTTTTAAACGAATGCTTTTGTAACGTAGCAGAGAGGTGACGCACATGCCTCACCTCTCTGTCTGTGTATTCTATTTTAATCTTTTTTATGAAACATGTATTACTTTTTACTGTAATCACAGTATCCTGTTCCATATAGCTCCATACTTTCCAGATGATCTGTATGTAACAACATATGCGCCTTATGGCTGTTCGGCTTTTCAAAATATTCCTCGTACAGAAGATTGATATCCGGATTCTCATGTGAATAACGCAAGTTTGCAGACTCATCTAACTGGTACAGATTCTTGCCTCGTTCAAATGCAAGCTCTTCTCCATCATGAATCGGCTGACCGCCTCCGCCTACACATCCTCCCGGACATGCCATTACTTCTACGAAATCATAGTGGACTTCCCCTTTTTCAATCTTATTGAGCAGTGCACGAGTATTTCCAAGACCGCTGACAACTGCAGTTCTCACCGTGATATCATCAATTTGAAAATCTGCCTCCTGCACACCATGATTTGCGTTAAATCCTTCTGCCCTTACGGAACGGAAAGCATCTGCCGGTGGATTTTCGCCTTTTAACAGGAAGTATGCACTTCGAAGTGCAGCCTCCATAACTCCACCTGTTGCTCCGAAGATCACGCCTGCTCCGGTTCCCTCCTGCATCGGGCGATCGCTTTCACGATCTTCCAGCGTTTCCGGACTAATATGTGATGCACGAATCATTTTTACTAATTCTCTTGTAGTAAGAACAACATCAATATCCTTGCCGGCATACTCTTCATGGAAAAGATCCATTTCCTGTTCGCCCTTCTTAGCGACACATGGCATAACCGATACTGTAAAGATCTGCTCCGGCTTTACTCCGAGCTTCTGCGCAAAATACGTTTTCATCACTGCGCCAAACATCTGCTGCGGTGATTTTGCAGAAGAAAGATATTTCACAAGGTGCGGGAACTGAGACTTCGCAAATCGAAGCCATCCCGGACAACAAGAGGTGAACATTGGGCGGTCTTTCAACTCGCCGGAGGTAAATCTCTGAATAAACTCTGTTCCCTCTTCCATAATGGTAAGATCTGCAGAGAAGCAAGTATCAAATACATAGTCCGCACCCATTCGTTTCAGCGCATCTAAAATCTTTCCTACCGTTGCTTCTCCCGGTTTGAATCCAAGTTCTTCTCCCCATGCTGCACGGACAGCAGGTGCCACCTGTGTCACAACAATCTTATTCGGATCTGCCAATGCATCCCATACCTTCTCTGTATCATCACGCTCTCTAAGTGCCCCTACCGGACAATGTGTAATACATTGACCGCACAGTGAACAGTCGGACTGCTCAATTGTCTTATGACCGGATACATTAACGGTTGTTCTTGAGCCGGTACCTTCCACATCCCATATATTTAAGGACTGTACTTTGTCACAGATCTGGATACAGCGCATACATTTAATACATTTTGAAGAATCACGGATCAGTGGAAATTCCTTATTCCAAGGCTGTTTCTCGATTTTCATTTTGTATGGAATATCAAGAATATTCAAATCATTTGCAACCGTCTGCAGCATACAGTTTCCACTTCTCGGACAGGTCACACATTCACAGTTGTGCTGTGAAAGAATCAGTTCAACGTTTGTACGTCTGTGTCTTCGTACCTTCGGACTGTTAGTATGAATGACCATTCCTTCTTTCACCACATTGTTACAGGATGTAATCAGTCTGTCTTTTCCCTCCAGCTCAACCACACACACACGGCAGGCTGCAATTTCATTGATCTCTTTTAAATAACACAGGTGTGGAATCGGAATTCCATTTGAAGCGGCAGCTTCCATGATTGTGGTATTCTCTTTTACAGAGATCTGTTTTCCGTCTATTGTAAGATTTACCATAATTTTTCTCTGCCTCCTTTAAAGATTCCGTATCCGAAATGATCACAGCGAAGACATCTTCCTGCCTCCTGCTTTGCCTCTTTTTCTGTCATACAGTTTTCACAGGCATCCCAATCATTTACACGTTCATTTGCTTCTCGCTCTGTTAAGTTTACTCGTCCGCACGGTGTACGGTCATCCAAATTGGCTTCTGGAATCTCCACATCACAGGAAATCTCATGGTGATAGCCAAGATATTCATCAATATTCGCTGCTGCCACTTTGGCTCCTGCAATCGCTTTGATTACAGATGCCGGACCGCTTGCACAGTCTCCGCCTGCAAATACTCCCGGCATTCCTTCGATTGATCCGTTACTCTTAGTAACAATCTTTCCGCGATTTACCGGAATTCCTGCCTCTTCAAAATGTTTGGTCTCGATATTCTGTCCGATAGCCACTACAAGCACATCACATGGAATATAAATATCTTCTTCTCCCGTCGGTTTAATGCTTGCACGTCCGTCTTTGATCTGGCTGACCATCTGCGGAGTGACAAACAATCCTCTGATATGTCCGCTCTCGTCCAGATCGATCCGGGACGGAGCTTTTAATACCTGGACTTCGACGCCCTCGGCGATCGCTCCCTCGATCTCGTCCGGAAGTGCGGTCATATCGGCGATCCGGCGGCGGTAGACAATACTGACTTTTTTCGCACCGAGGCGGATCGCAGTGCGGACTGCATCCATGGAGACATTTCCGCCGCCGATGATGGCAACTTCCTGACCGCTTAGATCCGGTTTCTTTCCGAGACCGACGTCGCGCAGGAAGTGAACGGCGGAGATCACACCCTCTGCAGTTTCACCCTCAATTCCGAGCTTTTTATCCGTGCTTGCGCCGATGGAGATCAGGACGGCATCATATTGCTCGCGGAGCTGCTGGATCGTGAGATCGTCTCCGATCCGTTTTCCGTACTGTACTTCGACACCGGTATCCAGGATCGCCTGAATGTCTTCGTCCAGACGTTCTTTCGGAAGCCGGTAATTCGGGATTCCGTAACGAAGCATACCGCCGAGCTCCGGAAGCATCTCGTATACGGTCGTCTGGTGTCCCATCAGCTGCAGATAGTAAGCGCTGCTCAAACCGCAGGGACCGCCTCCTACGATAGCCACCCGTTTTCCAGTGGATTTTGCACATGTAGGAGGTGGGACGATTCCTGCAAAATCGGAAGCTACCCGTTGGCAATGTGTTTTCCGGTCGGAGCGGCACAAGCCGGAGGAGGAACTTTTCCGGCAAAGTCGGCGGCAACACGTTTGAGCCCGCGGATATTGATCTTGTCGTCTACCATATTGCGTCGGCAGCGGGCCTCACATGGATGTTCGCAGATAAAACCGCAGGTAGTCGGAAACGGATTGTCTTTTCGGATCAGGCGGACGGCGTCGGCATAGCGGCCTTCTCCGACCAAAGCGATATAACCCGGAATATCAACTTCCGCAGGACAAAGAGATACACAGGGAACCGGCTGATGATATGTACATGTACAGCGTCCCTGCCGGATATGCTCTTCATAGTCTTCACGATAGCCGATCAGTCCTTTGTATACCATGTGCGCGGCTTCGTATCCGATCGCGCAATCGGCGGAATCCATGATGGAAAGTGCAAGTTCTTCCATCACATCCAGTGTCTCCAGTGTGGCTTTTCCGTCCAACAC
>ENA-OWPD01000239-OWPD01000239.1-human-gut-metagenome-genome-assembly--contig:-NODE-239-length-71094-cov-8.046735_pt1 | contig 71094 bp, 55 predicted proteins | sample MGYA00248262_ERZ651842 | MGnify/ENA primary metagenome ERZ651842 (study PRJEB26924, sample SAMEA4378253) | human gut metagenome | biome: human gut; feature: human-associated habitat; material: faeces... | reverse complement strand
CCGCCAGCGTTCATCCTGAGCCAGGATCAAACTCTCTGATAAAATGTTTGATTCACTCAAGATAACAACTAGCTATCTCTCGTTTTACTGTTTTTGGTTTTTCAAACCGTTCTTAAAAATGTAAAGAATTTTCGAGAATCGTATGTGTTTCACTGTTTAGTTATCAAGGTTGTCTGTCTTGCGACAGCTTGTTTATTTTATCATGTTGTTTTTGATTTGTCAAGAACTTTTTTAAGTTTTTTCAAATCTTTTTCAACCGATTTACTGTTTGTTGACAGCTTGTTTACTTTATCATAGTTTCAAGTGTTTGTCAACATCTTTTTTTATTTATTTTTTGTTTTCCAAAAAACAAAAACGGAGAAGGAGGGATTTGAACCCTCGCGCCGCGTTAGCGACCTATACCCTTAGCAGGGGCACCTCTTCGGCCTCTTGAGTACTTCTCCAGACTCCGAACTTATAATTTCTTATTAAATTGGAGCGCATTTCTTCTGTGTTTCATCCGAAACGCATGGTTAATTATAGCTGAACGTACTATAATTTGTCAACACTTTTTTTATTTTTTTTACATTAATTTTATTCTACTATGATAGATATGGAATCGAACAAGAGATATACTGTAGTGCTAATGGCTTTACAGCCTTTAGATCCATTAGAAAAGGGGCTGTGAAATAACAGTCATCTACGCAAAAAGAGGACTTTTCGTTCATTTTAAAAGAAAAGTCCTTTTTAAAATTTCATATTCAAATCTTAAGACACATTCTTATAATTCCTAAAATCAGCAAATGTACTGGATAAAAAAGATAATTAAACCACTTATTCTGTTTTCCACGTTCTCCATTATAAGTAAGTGTCAGGCCAAATCCAAGCAAAGCCCATGGTTCTTTGAACATGGAAAGATAGGAAAATGGAATCGCAAGTGCCTGTCGGTCATGAAAAATATAATAGAAATATCCAATCAGCACCGCATGGTGTTCATAATCTAATCCTAGATTCATTGCAGCAAAGCACAATACTGCCACAATGAGAAATGATACGAAATACCATAAAGCTTTCGGCAATGCTGCCATCTTTTCCTTGAGTACATCAATCAGCCAGATCATGGCAAGCACCAAGGCTAACGTAAACATAATATTGTTCCCGTTGGCTTCAAAAAATGTAGCTGTTGTACACATATCAAAAGGAATTTCTGATATTACTCCAAATACAAGAAGTGTAATTAAATACTTCCATTTATTTTTTGTGTGGAAATAGCCTTCCACGAGAAGGAAGATGAATATTGGAAATGCGATTCTTCCTAAAATATCAAAAAAGTCACTCAACCGATTCAATGCTCCTCCATCCAAATTCGGATAGATTAACGCTTTGTTTGTGTGATCGATAAGCATAGATAGAAAAGCAATGTATTTAAGCTGTGCCCCTGAAAATATTTTTATTCTTTCTTTTATATTGTTCATAAAAAATAGTCCTTTTTTTAATTTCTTCAATTACATTCACTTATTGGGTCATCTTTACCCACCCCACTGGATATGGCGAAAAGGAACCGTTGAATAGTAGGAAGCTAAGATTGTGATAACTCTATATTACTATAGTTGTTTTGAAAAAACTATATAAAAGAAGAGTTTATGAAGCATAAAGCTTTAAAGAAAATCGAAGGAGGAAAGTCCACTCAAAGAGTGAATATACAAGAATAAAAGATTAAGGTGCAGAAACTTTATCTGGAATTGTTGGAGAAATTGCAGTAGCATACAGGTTACTGTTCACTCCCGTGTCAATCACTTCGCTGATTGACACGGAGGATGCATGTTTTGGCTTGAATGCATCTCGCCCCATCGCCAAAGGCGATTTAAAATGGCGAGATGCGTTGCTGGTCGCACATCGTGTGAACAGTAACGCATACAGCGAAAACAGAGGCTGAAATGAAGAGCTGGATGCAAATGAAAGATATATTTTTTATCAGATCATCCAGAAATTATCTGTGCAGACAATCTTTCTGTATGTCTCAAACTTGAACCACTTATTATGGAACTCTGACTTATTATCAGTTGATTTAAACTCATCCAGGAACTGCTGGTAATCGGCATTGCTGCGGATTTCGAGGGCAAAGCCTCTCTCATCCACAACAGGAAGTCCCATAAAGGCATACTTGTCTAACGTAATAATATCCAGTACCTTTTTATCACGGATCAGAACAGCCGCATTATCCTCCAGAGAAACAATATCAAAATAGCCCGGATACTCAAAGCTGTCACCCTCAACAGGCACCACGTCCCCTACATGATAAGTCTTAACCTCTTTATCCGCCTTGGAAAGCAGCGCATTCTCAAGGTTAAAATAAAACTCCTCAAAAACATAACCGCCAACCTTCACATCATCCTTCTGGAAATAAGGCTTCTCCCCCTCAGTATCAACCGATTCCACAACACCACATGCAGAAGTCATATGACTCACACGGTCGATCAGGATCAGCTCACCAAGAGTCTTATTCCTCTTAAACTCATCCAGCACAACCTTATCAGAAAGACCGATTTTGCAAAGAGCGATCTCATTCTTCTCGATCGTATCTGCATGCAGATGCTCCCCGGTATTTACATCCGTCTTAAACTCAATACTCTTAACCACACCTGCGATCTTCTTGGTACCAAGCTTCACAAGATACTCCTTGCCCACTTCAAGCCTGGAATCATCCATCCATAGAAGAGTAGCCTCAAATCCCTTTGCAACAGGAATCTCATTATTATTGGTAAGAACACATCCACGGCTTACATCAACCTCTTTATCCAGCTGGATCGTAACAGCCTGGCCGGCAACAGCCTCCTCACGATCATCACTACCCACCAGGATCGTCTTAACAGCCGCTGTCTCGTTGCTTGGGAGCGTTGTGATGATATCGCCTACATGAACCCGGCCACTCTCGATCTGGCCCTGGAAACCGCGAAATTCATGGTTTGGACGGGAAACACGCTGAACAGGCAGATAAAATTCGCTGACATTCTCAACCTCTGAAACATCCACAGTCTCAAGATGCTCCAAAAGAGCTTTACCCGTATACCAGGGCATATTCGGAGACTTCTTCGTTACGTTATCACCCTCTGTAGCACTGACAGGAATAATCACAACATCCTGAAGCCCCAGAGTCTCAGAAAGCTCATTGATATCCTTTACAATCTCATTAAAACGACTCTCACTGTAATCAACAAGATCCATTTTGTTAACAGCAAATACAAAATGATGGATACCCATCAGAGCGCAGATACGTGCATGACGCCTTGTCTGAACCAGAACCCCCTGCTTCGCATCCACAAGAATAATGGAAAGCTGAGCAAAGGAAGCTCCAACTGCCATGTTCCTTGTGTACTCCTCATGTCCGGGAGTATCCGCAACGATAAAACTTCTTTTATCGGTTGTAAAATAACGATACGCAACATCAATGGTGATCCCCTGCTCACGTTCTGCCATCAGGCCATCCAGAAGAAGAGAATAATCAATGGCACCACCTCTGGAACCTACCTTGCTGTCCAGAAGAAGGGCTTTTTCCTGATCCGCATATAAAAGCTTGGAATCATAAAGAATATGACCGATCAGTGTAGATTTTCCATCATCTACACTTCCGCAAGTGATAAATTTCAGTAATCCGCTCATCCTAGAAGTACCCCTCTCTCTTTCTTTTTTCCATGCTGGCAGCTCCGCCGTCGGAATCAATAACACGTGTGGTTCTCTCAGATTCCACAGAGCTTAAAGTCTCGTCAATGATCTCGTCCAGTGTCTCCGCGTCAGACTCGATACCACCTGTCAGAGGATAGCATCCGAGAGTACGAAAACGCACCTTTTTCATCTGTGGTTCTTCACCCGGGTTCAGGCGCATCCTGTCGTCATCCACCATGATAATATTTCCGTCTCTGTATACAACCGGACGCTCTTTTGCAAAATAAAGAGGAACGATCGGGATATTTTCTCTCTTAATGTACTGCCAGATATCAGTCTCAGTCCAGTTGGAAATCGGGAAAACACGGATGCTTTCGCCTTTATTGATCTCCGTATTATAAAGCTTCCACATCTCCGGACGCTGGTTCTTCGGATCCCATGCCTGCTCTGCGTTACGGAAGGAGAAAATACGCTCTTTTGCACGGCTTTTCTCCTCGTCACGACGACCGCCGCCAAAAGCAGCTGTAAAACCATATTTCTTAAGAGCCTGCTTCAGAGCCTGCGTTTTCATGATATCTGTGTATGCGGAGCCGCTGTCAAAAGGATTGATTCCCTGCTTCACACCATCCTGATTAATGTACTCAAGCATTTCGATCCCCAGATCCTTCGCGGTTTTGTCACGGAACTCGATCATCTCTTTAAATTTCCATGTCGTATTTACGTGAAGAAACGGGAATGGCGGTTTCTCAGGATAAAAAGCCTTCATTGCAAGATGAAGCATTACAGAACTGTCTTTCCCTATAGAATAAAGCATTACCGGCTTCTCGCACTCTGCTGCAACTTCACGGATGATATAAATTGCCTCTGCTTCCAGCTCATCCAAATGTGATAATCCACTCATATCTGATCTCATCCTCCTGTTCCGGCCGCCAGAACCGGCAGCACTTATCTTCTGGTCTAATATTTATTCGAATTCCGTCGATCCACATCGATCACGGATGTAGAACCGTCCGTTTTTGTAATGATCCAGTGAAGGATATCCCCTTCGCTTTTTACATTCATGATACTTCCGTTACCACCGATATCTGCACCAAGGAAGAAGTCGATGGCACCGGCTTTACATTCCTTTACACAGGAAACGCAGCCCCAGCAGTTTTTCGGATATTTCATCACGGCTTTTTTGTCTTCCATGACGATCAGGGTTCCCGGACATACTTCACTGCATTTTCTGCAGCCAACACATTTTTTCTGATCAATTCGTATGCTCATATGTGTCCTCCTTTACAATGTCACGGAAAATCATCCTGATCTCGCCGTTTTCCAGTTTCGAATTTACATATTTATAAAATTTCTCATCTGTTTCCGGATGATCCAGATTTTCGTTAAAAGAATGCCATCTGGTCTCTTTGCGGTTTTTCAGATGAGCGATCAGTGAACGGCACACAATGAGACGCTCACGAAGTTCATATGCAAACATCAGCTCATGCATACCTGCTGCCGCTGTTTTTTCGGCAAGAGCCTGAAGCTGAAGGATTTTTTCATCTGCAAGAGCAAGCTGCTTCTCATTAAACTGATAATTAGAAGCAATTCCTCCCGCATATTCATCCATGACTTTCTGCATGGCTTCCTCAAGCTCCTCAATGGAAAATGCCGGAGCATCTTCATTACGGAACTTTTCATACTGGGAAAGGATCTTCTCTTCCTGAACCTTGAGCGCCGCCTCTGTCTGAATATCAGCCTCTTTCAGAGTTCCCGCACCAAACTGTTTCACCATATCCAATGCTGCAAGCTTTCCTTCTGCAAGAGCTCCTGTTACATATTTCTGCGGGCATCCGCCTGCAACATCACCTGCTGCATAGAGTCCCTTTACCGTAGTTTCACGGCCTGTATTTACCCAGTAGCCGCTGGCTGTATGACCGCCTACGATATACGGCTCTGTTCCCTGGATCTCCACATCCTGCTGGCTGGGGTTCTTTCCGCTTTCGATCCATTTCAGAGTCTGGCTCGGTGCCATGTTGAGATAAGCCTTCAGAAGATCTTCATCCTGTTCCTTCGTGATCCCTGTAGTCTTCAGGTAACACGGGCCGTGGCCAAGCTGATTTTCCCGAACTGTTCCGTAAACTCTCTCGCTTGTGGTCAGTCCGTATTTTGTCTCATAGATCTCGCCAGCTGCATTGATCTGTTTTGCGCCGACGCCCTGTGCGATGGTTCCCGTAGGAGCAATGGTATCCTTGCAGCGAAGTGCGATAAAACGCATCTCAAAGGACGTCATCTCCGCACCTGCCAGAATTCCCATTGCGTATCCGGCACCTGTGTTAAACGGCGGATACCACATCTTATGTCTGGAAAATCCGGGATTGTTTGGTTTATAAAGTCCGGCCGCTCCGCCTGTTGCAGCAAGAACTGCTTTTGCCCGGATAATGTATGCTGTTTCTTCCATAATAGAGAAACCAACCGCTCCGTAAACCTGTCCGTCTTTTACAAGAAGGTCTGTGATATTTACATAATTCAGAACGTCTACGTTCTCAGCTTTATGGACTGCATCAGCAAGAAGGGGTTTAAAATTTTCGCCGTTGATCTTGATGTTACGGTTTCCTCTGGCTACATAATCACCATTTTCATCCTTCAGGATCACAAGCCCAAGCTTCTCCATTTTTGCGGTAACTTCGTTGAAATTCTCCGCTGCTGTAAGAAGAAGGTCCTGCCTTACGATACCGGCGGCATCCTTTGTGGCATAATCTACATAGTCCTGCGGTTTGCGGCCTTTTACGATGTAGGCATTGATGGCATTAACACCTGCTGCCAGACAGCCGCTTCGTCTGATATTTGCTTTTTCTGCGATCAGTACCCTGCCGACTTTCTGTTCTGAGAGAACCAGCGCCGCATAGCAGCCTGCGGTACCGCCGCCTATGATCAGCACATCTGTTGTAATTTCCTTTGTGTTTAATCTGTTTTTCATACTCATCACTCTGTTATCTGAAGCTCATGTACAGTTACATTTTTCTCTTTATCTACGCCAAAGGCCTTCAACACCGGATTTTCTGCATCCATAAGGGAGAGAATCAGATATTCGATGTTCGGGTCAAATGCAAGTCGTTTATCTTCTTCGGAAGGCCTTGACGGAGACTCCGGATGAGAATGAAAGTTTCCGATCATCTGGTACCCGTTCTGACGGATATCTTTGATCGCACTCAGCTGTTCCTTCGGGTCCATGGAAAAGTGTTCGTTGCTTTCATCGATATTTGTCAGCAGATACACCTTCTCGATGGTTTTTACATCGCCCTCAATGGTCCCGCCCAGAAGGCCGCAGGACTCATTGGGAAGTCCTTTTCTGCAGTGGTCTAATATTTTCTTGTAATCTTCTTTTTTTAATTTCAGCATTTCTTCACAGCCTCCAATGGGTTTCTATACTTAATTTTCAGTGTTTCAATTCACACACAGCCTGCTCATAATCGATCAGTTCTGTGATCGTCGGATCATCGCCGCATACCGGGCAATGATGATTCTTCGGAAGCTTCACGGTACGGAAGGTCATCTTCAGTGCATCGTAGGTGAGAAGTCTTCCTGTAAGAAGATCACCCTGTCCGATGATGTACTTGATCGCTTCCATTGCCTGAAGACTTCCGATCACGCCGCCCATGGCTCCGATCACGCCAGCCTGCTTACAGGTCGGTACGGCGTCCTTTGGCGGCGGGCTCTGGAATGCACATCTGTAGCATGGTCCCTGTCCCGGAACGTAAGTCATCAGCTGTCCCTGAAAACGGATGATACCTGCATGTGAAAATGGTTTCTCAGCCATTACACAGGCATCGTTGATCAGGAATTTTGCAGGGAAATTGTCCGTTCCGTCCAGAATGAAATCGTAATCTTTGATCAGATCCATGATGTTGCTGGAATCTACAAAGGTATGATATGTATTTACAGTAACGTCCGGGTTGATTGCTTTCATGGTCTCAGCCGCGGACTCTACCTTCAGTTTGCCGACATCTGCAGTTGTGTGGATGACCTGTCGCTGAAGATTGGAAAGATCCACCTCATCTGCATCCGCGATCCCGATGGTTCCCACACCTGCAGCTGCAAGGTAAAGGGCTGCCGGTGATCCAAGTCCGCCGGCTCCGATGATCAGAACCTTGGCATTCAGAAGCTTTTTCTGACCTTTTACTCCAACCTCTTTCAGGATGATATGGCGGGAGTACCTCTCAAGCTGCTCATTTGTAAAAGCCATTATCTTGCGCCTCCTCCCATGTAGTACAGGAACTCAACAACGTCGCCGTCCTTTACCTCTGTTTCCGGAACGTCTGCCTTGCTGATGAATTCATCGTTGATAGTTACGGTTACATACTCAGGACTTTCAATATCCTCTTTCTCAATAAGCTCTGTAAGCTTCAGTCCGTCTTCGTACTCTTTTTTATTTCCTGCAACTGTGATTGTCATTTCTCTGTTCTCCTATTCTTCAACTTTTCTTACGATCAGTGTATAAGTTCCGTCTTCATTGTCCTCGAGCTTCAGGATCTGATGTCCTTCTTCCTTTACGCTTCTCGGCACATTCTGTACCGGCTCGCCATCGTTCATTTTGATCGCCAGGATCTGTCCGTCATCCAGCTCCTCAAGTGCTACTTTTGCTTTTACAAAGGTTACCGGGCAAACTACATCAGTAATATCTACTGTATCATCAATCTTAATATCAGCCATTGTATGCTCCTTTCAAAACTTCCTGAAGTTTTTCAGCGCCTACCCGATCGATGGTAAATTTAAAACGCTCTCCCGGATTTGCATGATCCTCAAAGAACCGGATCGCTGCATCGGTCACTCTGAAAAGCTGCTCCTCAGAGGTGATCAGCGGAAGGAATTCCTGTCCCTTGCTGATGTGATTTCCAAACGTTCCTCCAAAGGAAACGATATATGCTTCGTTTACATCCCATGCATCCACAGGACAGGATTTCGCACATCTGCCACAGTAGTTACATTTCTCTGTATCGATCACCAGCTTGTCATCCTCAAAAGAGATGGCGTTTTCTCTGCAGGCCTTTTCGCAGACACCGCAGTGGATACATGCATCCTCTTTCCAGCTGACCTCAGCTGCTCCCTTGATCCCTACATCATTCTCCTCTGCCTTCAGACAGTTGTTCTGACATCCGGTAACACCGAATTTAAATTTATGAGGAAGCTCTCTTCCGAAATATCTCTCATTTAATTTCACCGCAATGTCATAGCTGTTGATATTTCCACTTGGACAGACAGCGTTGCCCTGGCAGGCTGTAACTGTACGGACTCTCGGTCCGCAGACACCAGGCTTACATCCGCCTTTTGCAAGATCATCCTTTACATCATCAATATCATCTAATTTAATGAACGGGATCTCAACTCCCTGTCTGGAAGTAAGATGTACATATCCGTCACCGTATTTCTCAGCTACCTCTGCGATCTTCTTAAGGTTTTCTGCGGTAAGTGTACCGCCTACACAGGCAAGACGAAGGGAAAAATTATTTTTCTGCTTCTGTCTCATGAAACCACCTTTTTTTAATGTAGCGTAATCTACTTTTGCCATAACGAACTCTCCATTTCTCTGCTGGTGCAGCTCCTGGTACATCGTTTTCGGTGTACCAGATTTTATCGGTTATTTTCTATCGCTTGTTTGAAATCTTCTTTTAAATCTTCAATATCTTCAATTCCCACACTGATACGGATCAGATCCTCGAATACTCCGGACTGCAACTTCTCTTCGTCGGAGATGTGTGCCGCGATGGTGGATTCCGGATGAATCACCAGGGTCTTCGTATCTCCGACATTGGAGATGATCAGCGGGATCTTCAATGAATTAATAATGGAAAAAGCCTTCTCCTTGCTTCCGGTTCTTACGGTTACAATAGCTCCGTAGCCATTCTTAAACTGCTTTTTTGCAATTTCGTGATAAGAGCTTTCTTCCAGTCCCGGATAATTTACTTCAATGTCACCACCCAGTCCCTGTAAAAATCTCGCAAGCTCCAGTGCATTATCACACTGTCTCTGCATTCGAAGTCCCAGGGTTTCCAGTCCCAGATTATTAAGAAAAGCATTCTGCGGAGCAAGACACGCGCCAGTGTTCCGGAAAAGTCCGTTTCGAAGTTTGGCGATGTATGCAAATGGTCCGAATTTCCGGTATGGAGCAAGTCCCGGATATCGGTCAGGGTCCCATTTCAGACCCTTACCACAGACAAGAATGCCGCTGATGGCATCACTGCTTCCATTAATATACTTGGAAGAGGAATGAACCACGATGTCAGCCCCAAGCTTCAGCGGCTGGATCAGATACGGAGTTGCCACGGTGTTGTCTACGATCAGCGGTACGTCATGCTTATGTGCCACTTCCGCAACTGCCTGGATATCGGTAACATCCAGCTTGGGGTTGCCAATGGTCTCCGCAAAAACAATTCTCGTCTTCTCTGTGATCTCTGCCTCAAAAGCTTCCGGCTTATTCTCTTTCACATATTTTACGAAAATCCCGAAAGGCTTCAGATCATCGAACAGTTCCACGGTTCCGCCGTACAGTCCGCAGGCTGCCACGATCTCATCTCCCGCCTGAAGAATGTTCAGAAACGCATTGGTCAGCGCTGCCATTCCGGATGCACAGGCCACACTGCCGATTCCATCCTCCAGCATGGTCACTCTCTTCTCAAAGGACTCTACCGTAGGATTGTTGATCCTTGTATAGGAGAAGCCCATTTTTTTATTGTCAAAAATTTTCTCCAGGTCTTCCGCACTGTCATGTCGGAATGCGCTGCTCTGATAGATCGGAACCTGTGTGGCTCCCTGCGGATATTTCTCATTAGTGCCGTGGAGCAATCCTGTATTAAAGCCGTATTCGTTCATAGCCTCTTCCCTTTCTTTTGTTGACACTTATATTAGCCTACTATTCATAGTATGTCAATAGGAAAACTGGATTAAATGTATTTTTTTGTGTACACAACTATACGACAGCATGATACAATTATAGCAGTTACGATAATTACAGCACCAAAAGAAAGATGCCCGCAGGCATACAAACCTGCATTAAGGACAGGAGGTGATCCCTATCAACATAAACCCGAAGCTCCGGAATATTTTTCACTCTTTATTCAGTCCCACCCTTGATTTTCGCGTTCGGCTGTTCAATATCCTCGCCCTGGGAGGTACTGTGATCAGCCTGATCATGGCCTTTCTCAGTCTCGGGACCGGTTCCTGGGAAAATGTACTGATCAATTTTGCGCTGGTTGCAGTCTCAGGAGGACTTTTTCTTTATTCCTATTACAGTGGAAAATATCAGCGCTGCTACCTGATCACCATTGTCGTGATCTTTCTGATCGTTTTTCCGGTGATGTTTTTTACCAGCGGCGGTTATCGTGGCGGCATGCCGGCATGCCTGATCCACCTTGTGATTCGCATTGCCCCCTCTGCCGTTATTTTGCAGACCGGAAAATCCATAGCTGCATCAGATATTGACAGCTGCTATATATCAGGTACAGATTTTCCAATCGCAAAAGGCACATCATATTTACATAAAAGAAGCTGCAGACTCTGTTTTTCCACTGTTCTGCAGCTTCTTTGTGTTATTCCGTCCGACTATATCTTCTGCTGTCTGTCCTTCGTAAATCTGATCAAAAATCCCTCCATCTGAGAAATGTGTTTCCTGTGCCTTTTTCCATCCACCGAAATCATCAATGGTGACAAGATTGATGTTCAGGTCAAAGACATCGAAGTACTCCTTCAGGATATCCTGATTGGATGGGCGGTAATAATTATCCCCTGCGATCCGCTGTGCTTCATCGGAATAGAGATAATTCAGATATTCCTCTGCCACATCCCTGGTGCCTCTTTTGTCTACGACTTTATCGACTACTGCTACAGATGGCTGTGCAAGGATGCTGATGCTTGGTGTTACGATCTCGTAGTCGTCCGGATAATCTTTTACGGAAAGATAGGCTTCATTTTCCCAGGCGATCAGTACATCACCCTGTCCGTTTTCCACGAAAGAGGTCGTTGCGCCTCTGGCTCCGGTGTCCAGGACAAGTACGTTTTTGTAAAGGTCTCCGATGAATTCTTTAATTTTGTCCTCGTCTCCGTTATATTTATCTTTTGCATAGGCCCAGGCTGCCAGATAGTTCCATCTTGCTCCGCCGGAGGTTTTCGGGTTTGGTGTGATCACACCTACGTCTTTCTTTACCAGATCGTCCCAGTCTTTGATGTTCTTCGGATTTCCTTTTCTCACAAGAAATACAATAATCGAAGTGTAGGGAGAGCTGTCCTCCGGAAATTCATCCACCCATCCGTCATCGATGAGTCCTGCATCCTGGATCGCATCCACATCATACTCCAGTGCCAGTGTTACCACATCTGCTTCCAGTCCGTTGGAAACCTCAAGTGCCTGCTTGCCGGAACCGCCATGGGACTGTGTGATCTCCACATCCTGCCCTGTTTTTTCCTTCCAGTACTTCTGGAAGATCTTGTTGTACTGCTCGTAAAGCTCTCTGGTCGGATCATAAGATACATTGGTGATGCTGACACTACTGTCCGCCGCATAGGTGGTTACGCCTGTAAGGCTTCCAATTGTTGCTATTGCTGCAAGAACTGCTGCTGATGATTTCCATCTTCTTTTCATAATACTTACCTCCTGTGTTTTACCTCGTGTTTTGTTGTTGGGGCTATTATAAACATGAGTAAGTCCATAAGAAAACTATTAGATTGGAAACCGTTTTCAGGAGTTTTCGAAAATATGGCTGTTTATGCTAGTTTCACAGATTTTTGTATTTGATCCCACCTGATATTATGTTGTTTTTGTTGATTTTTGCATCGTATTTTATTGTTCCCGGAGTATATGTGAAAACGTCATCAGTCTTGTAATTTCAGTGTTTTTCGGGAATTTTTCCAAAGTATATCTTGTTTTTGCGGGATGTTTTCCTTCATCTGTGAAATTTTTGATCAGTGTCAGACGGATATTTGCAATTGAAGCAGTGAACTTTCCTGAAACGCCCCGGAAGAACCTTCCGGGGCGTGTAACATTCGTTTTTCTGAAACAGTTATCCACACTCACCCTGAAAAATCGCTCTTCCGGGCGGATGGTTTTCCACATATTCCACAGAAGTTATCCTCTGTTGTCTGTGCGATCCGATTTCGTCGCCTTCATCTCACAGATAAATATAATCATTCATCACCGGCTGAAGGCCATGGTCTTTCAGGGCGTTAAAGACTTCGTCCACGGATCTTCCGTCTGAGATTTCAAACTGATCATCACCTTTATCCTCGATATCATCCACATGGCTTCCGATTCCTGTGCTGACACCTGCAGATATCTTGGTTGCTGCGATATTTACCAGATTGTCACGGACACGCTCGCACTCTCTGGTGGATACGGTAATACTTGCAAACGGCATAAACAGACGATACGCACAGACTACCTGCAAAAGCTGTGGTTCGTGGACATCCTTCGGGTTGATCCGGTCATTATTGATGATCGGACGAAGTCTCGGGCAGGAAAAAGCGATCTCTGCATGTGGATATTTTCTCTGCAGAAGATATGCGTGATATCCCGTTGCAAAAGCATCCTTGCGGAAATCATCCAGTCCCAGAAGTGCCGCAAAGCCAACACCTCGCATGCCGCCTTTCAGTGCACGCTCCTGTGTATTTAACCTGTATGGAAAAATCCTCTTATGACCTGCCAGATGCAGGGTTTCGTATTTGTCAGAATTATAGGTCTCCTGGAAAACAGTTACATAATCTGCGCCGCATTTGTGAAGATATGCGTACTCATCAGAATTCATCGGATACACCTCAAGACCGACTACCTTGAAATATTTTCGGGCGATTTCACAGGCCTTTCCGATATATTCTACATTGGATTTCGTTTTACTCTCTCCGGTGAGGATCAGGATCTCCTGGAGTCCGGTTTCTGCAATGGCTGCCATCTCCTTCTCGATCTCGTCTGCATTCAGCTGTGCACGGCGGATCTTGTTGTGGCAGTTAAATCCACAGTAAATACAGTAGTTCTCACAGTAATTCGCAATGTAGATCGGTGTAAACATGCAGATACTGTTTCCGAAATGTTTCCTTGTTTCGATCCTTGCAGCCTGCGCGATTTCTTCCAGAAGTGGCAGCGCTGCCGGTGAAAGCAGTGCTTTAAAATCCTCCGGTGTACGGTTATCATGTGCCAGTGCTCTTCGCACATCTGCCTCTGTGTACTTATCATAATCATATGCGTTCATTGCGGAAATAACCTGATCCATTACCTCAGATTCTTCCAGCTGTTCCATATCCGGAAGGTACTTCATGTGATCGATACGGTTCTTTTTCATATCTTCCAGAATTTCTTCATTTACGATACTTTCATTAAAATGGCCGTCCTGCTGACTGGCCTGTACTGTTTCTACCATTACTCTTATGTCTCTCCTCTCATATATTGCAGCAATACTCTGGTCCTCACTGCTGCATATCTGTAAACTCAATTTCGATTGAAACCAGACAATACCTGTGTTTCACTACACAGGCAGCGCCTGTCCCCCGCTTAGCATTCTGCGTTCAATCATTCATTTATCAATTTTACTCATGCAAAAATCCGGTCAGCGGTGAGGACGCGCTTGCACCTCTCTCCAGAGTTCTTCCCATGCCGGAAAGGTATGCGCTTCTTCCTGCCTCAATAGCTTTCTTAAATGCCTCTGCCATAACGCGGACATCTCCTGCTGTTGCGATGGCTGTATTTGCCATAACTGCTGCAGCACCCATTTCCATAGCCTCACATGCCTGTGACGGACGGCCGATTCCAGCGTCCACGATGATCGGAAGGTCAATCTCGTCGATCAGAATCTGTATGAATTCTTTTGTGCAGATTCCTTTATTGGAACCAATGGGAGAGCCCAGTGGCATTACACAGGCAGCTCCTGCGTTCACCAGATCTCTGGCTGCATTCAGGTCCGGATACATGTATGGCATAACTACAAAGCCCTCTTTTGCAAGGATTTCTGTTGCCCTGATGGTCTCATAGTTATCCGGAAGAAGATATTTGGAGTCATGGATAACTTCGATCTTTACAAAATCTCCGCAGCCAAGCTCGCGGGAAAGCCTTGCAATGCGTACTGCTTCCTGAGCATTTCTGGCTCCTGATGTGTTCGGAAGAAGCGTAACATCCTTCGGCACATAGTCAAGAATATTGGCAAGTCCGCCCTCATTTGCACGGCGCAGGGCAAGTGTTACGATCTGAGTTCCTGCTTTTTCGATACATGCTTTTACAAGCTCCAGAGAAAATTTTCCGGAACCAAGGATAAAACGGGAAGTAAACTCATGGCCTCCCAGGATCAGTTTGTCTTCATTTGTGTTTGCTGTTGTCATTTTTTATGTCCACCTTTCTGTTATTTATCTGCATTGTATTTCAGCTGCAATAACTGCTCGTTCAATTTCAATCCTGCAGTTATCTGCGATTCTGCCCATCCCACAGCCGGATATTCCTGCCCATCTTCAGACTTCTGAACAGGAATTTCTGTATCCGTTCTTATTCTTTCTGTCTCAGCAGCTTCCGCCGCCCATAAACTGCAGGATTTCCACAACGTCTCCGTCTTTCAGCACGGTCGTGTCGTAAGTCTCTCTCTTGATGATCTCTTCATTCAGTTCTACTACCACCTGCACCGGAACATAGTTACATGCTTCCAGATATTCCGTTACGGTCACCGGAGCTTCCAGGGTTCTGCTCTCACCGTTTACTGTGATCATGTTCTCTCCTTTCCGGAAATTTCGCCAAGTCAGAAGTAATTCGCAATCTCTTCCGGTCAATCGGATATTCGCGATCCGTAAAAAAAGAGTTCACAAAGAAATACACCCGTGGTGGTGCACCCCTTCATGAACTCTGTTCACTCTCAAAATTTCCCATGTTTAATTGTAAAATATTTCTCTGTAAATCCTGATCTTACGTATATTCAGTCGGATAAAACATCCGCATCCAATAAAAAAGGAGATACGCCAAGGTATCTCCCGTAAATTCATCTTATACGTTCCTACGTTGGCATTATCCAAATCAGGTATAAGGGTCGAAGTTGAAGACTTCCTCTCAGCCTGCCGTCACAAGCTCCCCCGTTATTTACATGATTTAGTATAATTCCGATCCTGCTTCATGTCAAGAATAATAAATTTTTGTCTTATTTATAATTTATAAGCAGTGAATCCCAGATCATTCATTGTCAGGTTTAAATTCTTTTTCAGATAAGCATTTGCTGCTATCATTGTCGCTTTCATCATAATGTTGGAAGTATCCTGCAGATCTGTCATCGCTTTTTTTCCGTTTGTATACAGGAAAGTCAGATTCTGACCTTTATAAGCAGATGCTTTTGTGGAAGAAGTCAGCAGCACAAAGACTCCATCCGAAGACAGGGCGGACTTCACACTGACCGTATCAGATTTCACACAGTTTCCGATAATATCCAGTCCGGCAAGTACTCCATCGGAAGGCACAGAAATCAGCATTCCAATATCTATCTTATCTTCTTTCTTCAGATAACCGATTATCAGAGTACTTTCTTCATTTACTTTGACATTTATAAACTGACTTCCGTCTTCGGTATATCTGCCTTTCTGACTGATATATTTTTTCAGTTTGGCATAATTCTGCGTCAGTTTTGCGTTAGCCGATGCAGGATTTTTTACAGTAACCTTGCAGGTGAATTTTCTGCCGCCAAGGATCGCTGTGATATTCGCTGTTCCTGTTTTTACTGCGGTGACCTTTCCGGCTGAAGTTACACTGACAACCTTTGTGTTGCTGCTCTTCCATGACGGTTTCAGACTGGTGCCGTTGATCTTCAGTGTATAAGTTTTTTTCGGTGTCAGTGTCAGGCTGGTCTTATTCAGGGTAAGAGAATTCAGCCCTGCGATCGCTGTCAGGCCTTTTTTATTATAACCGCTCCAGATTATATTTTTTCCGGATTTCCGGTAAGCTTTTACCGTATAAGTATAACGTGCTCCGGTGCTTACTTTTGTGTCGGTAAATGTAACATTCTTACTTCCTGTGATGGTTTTTACTGCTTTCCATCCGCTGTTTCCGGTCTTGCGGTATACACGGTATCCGGCTGTTCCTTTTACCTGTTTCCAGCTGAAAATGATCTTATTCTTTCCGACGATCTTAATAGAAGACATGGCCGGCGCTGCTACAGTTACTGCCGCCTGTACTTCTGCCACGCTGATCAGCTCCGGAACCGTAGCTGGTGCCGCCGTCGCAAGCATAAAACCTGTCAAAATGCCACATAAAGCTTTTTTCCAATTTCTTTTCATACGCTTTTTTCCTTTCTGCTTTGTGGTGTATCTGGATTTTTCAACAAATATAGTATACATTATAAAAAATATTCCTGCTATGATATTTTTCGCCGAATCGGGGCTTTCGGTGAAATTCGGCAGTTTTTACAATGGCATAAAAAGGGGCTGTAAAAAAACATAGCCAACAAAAAGATCTTTGAAACCGAGCACGTCGATCTGCAGCACTTATATATAGATGAATCAAAATTTGAAGCAACTGCAAACAAGTATTCCTGGGTATGGAAAAAAGCAACTGAAAAATCCAGGTACCGTTCAGATATGGACTGTTTTATTCCTCTCATGAAAAAATTTCATGAGACCTATGGCTTTTATCCAAAATATCCTGTAGCGGACGTCCTTATGCAGAGAAATACAAAAAGGTCAAAGGAAACCGTACAGTACGGGTCAATCAGGAGTTGACGGTAATGTACCAGGAAGTGATCCGTAATCTGGAAAGTATTCAGGGAGCATCATTCAGAATGAATCGTTCCATTCAGGCAGAAGGAACTTTTGAAATCATGAAAAATGACCGGTGGTACAAAAGAATGAAAGTAAAAACAGCCGCACAATTTCAAAAACAACCGAATTTATGGGGAGAGGGGAAAGTATGCTCTGAATCTCTCCTCAATTCTACGATTTGGCCTAAAAGAGCATAAAAAGGAGCGTGCTCCAAAATGATTTCTCATTTTTTCACACGCCTTTTTTTCAGTGCCCTTGTAAAATCAAGGGTTTCTGCCACTTTATTTTTATTTAACTGTCGAAGATGGGATTAGCTTATGCTTTCCCCACGGATTTGTCAACCAGAATATATTACAATTCCGGAACCACTGTAGTCCACAGATGATTTCCTATTTTCTGGAAATCCCCCTCCAGAGACATTACAGTTACTACTGCATCCTTGTCAGGAAACGCCAGACAGAACTGACCATAATTTCCATCGGATCGATAGGAACCAGCTTCCGGATTCATTACAAACTGATATCCATATCCAAAACCGGAATATAGATTTCCCGGGCTTCCTGCCGCTGAATTGTCTACAAGATTGGAAGTCGCAACTTTCATATATTCTTCCGGCACCAACTGTTTTCCATTGTATTTTCCTTTATGAAGAATCATCTGTCCATATCTGGTGAACTCATCAATATTTACATAAAGACCATTCGCCGCATGTACATGACCTTTCGGACACAAAGTCCAGTCCGGATTTCCAATTCCCAATGGTTCAAAAAATCGATTTCTCAGATATTCCAGAAGATTGACACCCGCACGTTTTTCAATAGCACAGCTGATCATATAAGTATTGAAATTACTGTACAGCCACTGAGTTCCTGGTTTATTTACAACCTTCGCATTTTCAAAGAAATATCTGATCCAGTCTGGCGTTGTATAACGTTCCGGCCAGTCACAGAAAAATAGCGAGCTTTCCAGACCGGTAGTCATTGTCAGCATATTTTCCAGAGTCACATCACCAAGATATCCTTCTGCTTTCTCCGGAGCATATTCCGGAAAAATATCAACGATCTTCTCATCCAGATGAATCAATCCCTCATCCAGTGCAATTCCCACTGCACAGGATACCACGCCTTTGCATGCAGACCAGGTATTCAAACGGGTTTTCACCGGCATTCTCTTATATTCTGCCGTTAATTGTCCTTCACGCCATATCTGCGCATACATAACATTGAGATTTTCTTTTAAAGTTTTGATAGCAAATTCATTGATCAGGTTTTGGTCTTTATTCATAAACATTAATCCTCCCACACACTTGTTTCCATCTTTACATCAGGGCTTGCACTTCTAAACCATCCGTAAGCCATGCATACTACAATGGCTATCAGGCTGATGATTACTACCGGAAGTTTCAGGCTTCTGCAGGAATTGATAAAAATGCAGATATATGCGAGCAGGCTCAAACAGCAGAGGAAATAATATTTTCCGTTAGAAATATGCATTGGTGATTTTTCCCAAGCTTCCGCATGTTTCTTTGGGAGCTGAAAATATGCGTAAATCTGTAAAAATGCCAGAGCAGATGCCAGAAGCATAATATTATTTACAACATCACTGATAGAAAAATCCAGTAATACCGGTAAAATTCCCATGAGATAAGTAAATGTCATCAGTTTCCAGTAAGCACCGCGTCCATTTTGTGCTGCCCAGGATTTCGGAAGCCATCCATCTTTACAGGACTGAGCAACCGGAATACAGTTATTGGAAATTGTAGAGTTAATAGAAGATGAAAGTGCAAGCACCGGACCACCGATCATAAATACTGTAAAAAGAGCCGGATTTAAAATATTTTTAGCTACCAGAGTAAGTGGCTGTCCTGCCACCTGATCCAATGGAAGCACACCACTGGCTACAAGTGCAACACCACCATATACAACCATTAGTGTCGGTACGCAGTACAGAAGTGCCTTTGGAATATCCTTATGTGCATCCTTCGCCTGTTTACCATAATTCATGATACAGGAGTAACCGTTTGTTGAATATACATATAGCAGGATTGCTGAGAAAAATCCAGATGGTCCGTTTGAAAAAAAGTCTGGTGCTGTAAAGTCAAATACCGGATTTTTCAGCTGCAGAACACCAAGAATAATAAACAGCCCCAGTGCGACAAACAGTAAAATAACCAGGATTTTCTGAACTTTCGCCATTACATCCACGCCGCAGAGATTAATTACAAAGAATACACTCAATGCTGCGATACCAAACCATTTCGCATTGATTTGCGGCCAAAGGGAATTGGCATACATACCGATGGCAACACCATAAGTCGCAAGGTTAATCGTCTGTGGTAAAAATCCAACCGCATACATACCGGCTACTCGTTTGCCGGCCATATCTCCTACCAGAGAATAAAAGCCCCCTCCAAGTTTCAGTGTGGATGTGATCCACGGGATCGGTGCGATCATCATAAATCCCCAGATACATGCAGCTACATACGCCAGCCACGCTGACTGTCCTGTCAGCAAAATCGCCGGACCGATTAATGTCAGAACTCCCGAACCAATTGCCTGTCCTACACCAATCGTATAAAGATCACTTCGTTTCAGATAACCTGTTTTTTCTTTTACTTCCTTTGCTGTTGATAACATAAAAGCCCCCCTTTTCATATAAGTTTCAATGTCAATAGTGTATTTAATTCTTTTTCTGACGTCATATGAATTATTTAATGCTATATTATCATTTAAAATTCAGAATTTCTATTGACAATATCATTAAAAATCCGCCTTTTTAATTGTGCATTATTTACATTTTATTTTGTTTTAGAAGAATTTTTTGCTCTATTATATTGTAATTAAACTTCGCACCTGTTATAATTCATTATACAAATTACACAAAACAGGAGGTTTTTCATGAAAGTAGAACAGTTGATCCGTGAAAAAATATCTTCTCTTTCTGCCGGTCAGAAGAAAGTTGCCGAATATATATTACAACACCTTGATTCTTTCAGTTATTCCACCCTTGCGAAACTCAGCAAGGAAATTTCCGTAAGCGAAACCACTATCATACGCCTTGCTTATTCTCTGGGTTTTGAAAGTTTTTCTGAAATGCAGAGAACTGTACAGAATGACATCCTTTCCATTCCCACAACTACATCAGATGACACACTGGATAACGGAAATTTCTATCAGAACATCATTGCAAAAGAGCTCCATTCCATGGAAAACTGGGCTTCCCACCTGAATCGGGAAGATATGGATCAGATCGTTACTCATCTGACCAATGCGAAAAAACGTCTAATTGTCGGTGCCCGTTCCTCTTACAGTGCAGCACTCTGGATGGGAACTCTGCTGAATCAGCTTCTTGGAAATACCAAGGTGGTTCACGAATTTTACGATTCCAATTTCGAATATCTCACAGAAGCATCCGAGGATACAGTTGTTCTTCTGATCTCTTTTGCCCGCTATACCAAATGGTCTCTGAAATATGCACAGGTTGCCAAAAACCATGGTGCAAAGATACTCGCCGTCACAGACAGCATTTCATCACCGGCATGGGCGCTGGCAGACCGCGCTATCATTACAGAGATCAATCTCAATGAAATGGGATTTAACTCCTTCTCATGCCTCTATTGTCTGTTTGACAGTATTGTTGCAAAAATCCGAAAAACCAGGTGCAAATCCATCAGTACACGACTTCATGACCTGGAAGAACTTTATTCAGACTTTGATCTTTTTTACGAATAATAATTTCAGGGGGGATTATCATGCATGAAATTTTAGATATTTTCCTGGAAAAATCGAAACAGCATCATTCCAATATTATCTATGCCCAGATATACAAAAATGACGTTTTAAAAGAAGAATTCAGACTTTTTCCGGTAAAAACCCGATTAAATATATGGTCTGTCAGCAAGCCCTTTGTTGCAATGGCTGCAGGTATCGCAGAACGTGAAGGACTGATCACACTTGATGAATATATTTATCCTTGGTTTGAAAAATATTTTCCGTCAAATCCTTCCGAAAATCTTTACAAAATAAAGATCCGTGATCTTCTTACCATGTCATCCGGTCAGAACGATCCTCTCTTTTTCTGCGATGGACCGGAACGATACAGAGAAAAGGACTGGGTAAGATATTTCTTTCAGAATGATTCTTTTCCCTATACACCCGGTACTCATTTTGTGTACAGCAATTTCTGTTCCTATATTTTGTCTGTTCTTCTGGAAGAGAAATCCGGAACGGGTCTGCTGAATTATCTGCGATATCGTTTCTTTGAACCGGTTGGTATTCCGAATCCTGACTGGACCCTTTGCCCTCAAGGACATTGCATGGCAGCTAACGGACTGTATCTAACAATTGATGAACTGGCTCGTTTTGGACATCTGCTTCTGCATGAGGGTTCCCTGAACGGAAAACAGATCGTCCCAAAAAAATTCGTTATTGATGCCTGTCAGAAACACATTGATTCTTACAATCCACTGACGGAACATCCAGATTACCAGAGCTATGGTTATGGATATTTCATATATATGGGACCTATGGAAGATACTCTGATCCTGTCCGGCAATTACGGCCAATACTGCATCATTGACAAAAAACATCAGATGGTATCCTGTGTCATGTCCCTGGATGGCAATGACCACAAAAAAATCCGTGATGACCTGGTAGATTCTCTTGCAGAATATTACGGTGTGAAAATTTCACATATATAAAAAAATGCCGCTCCCGCGGCAAATCATATGATATTCGCAATCCGCTCCGCTACTTGCTCATAAAAAAATGCCGCTCCCGCGGCAACAATTAATGATATTCGCAATCCGCTTCGCTACTTGCTCATAAAAAAATGCCGCTCCCGCGGCATTTTTTTATATCACAAGCCAATCCTCAACCATAGCTGTATTATGTAGCAGCACTGCCTCATTTCCCTTCGTTACAAAAATCCTCTGCACAAACACATCCACAACTTCGCCTTCCAGGACAGGTTCTTCGTCAAGGCTTCTTCTGGCGCTGAGTATGGTGTTTCCTACACGGACTTTCAGTTCCAGGCTGCTGCCGCGGAATGCTACTCGTTCTACGATGCCCTCTGTTGCGGAGCTTTTATATTTCTGTTCCTCGTTCTTCTTTGTCACTTTTACAAACTCCGGACGGACGATGGCTTTTTCGCCTCCCGGAACTTCCTCGAAATGATTGAACACCTGGTAATCATCGATCACGGAAGTCTGCCCAAAAAATCCCGCCGTAAACGCAGTGTCCGGATTCTGGTAAACCTCCAGTGGAGTTCCCTTCTGTTCAATGCGACCACGATTGGTGATGATGATCTCATCTGCCACTTCAATAGCCTCATCCTGATCATGGGTAACAAAAATGCTGGTGATCCCCAGCTTCTCGATCATATCCTTCAGCCCGCTTCGAAGCTCCGTACGGATCTTCGCATCAATAGCCGCAAAAGGCTCATCCAAAAGAAGCAGCTGTGGATTGGGAGCCAGCGCCCGGGCAAAAGCAACTCGCTGTCTCTGACCACCGGACAGCTGACTTGGATATCTTTTTTCCAGTCCTTTCAGTCCGATCAGCTCTACCAGTTCCATAACCCTCTGCTTGATATACTTCTTATCCGCTTTCTGTACTTTCAGTCCAAACGCAATATTATCATACACAGTCATATAACGGAAAAGGGCATAATTCTGGAACACAAATCCAATGCCTCGCTCGCTGGCAGGAACATCATTGACCACTCTTCCGTCAATGATGATCTCCCCGCTGTCCGGCTGTTCCAGACCGGCGATCATACGGAGGATCGTTGTCTTTCCGCTTCCGCTTGGGCCTAAGAGACCGATCAGCTTACCTTTTTCGATGCCAAAACTTACGTTGTCAGATGCCTTGTAATCTCCATATGTTTTATTGATATTTTTTAACTCAACGTACATCGCCTTTTTCCCCCTTTCCTTTATGTTCCAAAACATTTCTCGCAATCAGAAGGATCACCGCCAGGATCACCAGAATCGAAGAAACCGCAAACGCCGGAACATACTGGAATTCGTTATAAAGAATTTCCACATGAAGCGGAAGTGTATTTGTTTTTCCACGGAGATGTCCGGACAATACGGACACGGCTCCAAACTCTCCCATGGCCCTCGCTGTACACAACACAACGCCATAGAGAAACGCCCACTTGATATGCGGGAATGTCACCTTTGTAAAAATCGTCCAGCCTTTTGCTCCCATCAGTGCTGCCGCCTCTTCCTCATCGGACCCTATAGATTCCAGCACCGGAATGATCTCTCTTGATACAAATGGAAACGTAACAAAAATCGTTGCCAGGATAATTCCAGGAACTGCAAACACGATCTGGATCCCTGCTTTGTCAAGAACAGAATAAAGCGGGCTCTGCTTTCCAAAAACCAGAATATAGATAAGACCTGCGATAACCGGTGATACCGTAACCGGAATATCGATCAGAGTTGTGAGGATCTTTTTCCCCCGGAAATGAAATCTGGTCATAGCCCATGCTGCACACAGTCCGAAGATCGTGTTGCATACAACAGCAGCCACCGTTGCCTCAATAGTCAGCGCCAGAGCTTTCAGCGTATAAGAATCCGTCACAGCCTGCACATAGCACTCCCAGCCTTTACTCAGTGACTGGGTCACAACAACGACCAGCGGAAGCACCAGCATTACAAAAAGAAAGATCACGGAGATCCCGATGAGGATCCATTTCACCGGCCCGGAAGCCTGCTTCTTTTTTTCGTCCATTATGCGTCCCTCCCTCTGATTCGTTTCGTATTTCTTGCCTGCACCATGTTTACGCCAAACAGGATCAGGAATGAAACTGCCAGTGTAACCAGTGCGATAGATGTTGCGCTTTCATAATCAAACTCCTGAAGTTTTGACATAATGATCAGCGGTGTGATCTCTGTATAATATGGTTTATTTCCTGCGATAAAAACAACGCTTCCGTATTCTCCCAGACAGCGTCCGAAAGCAAGTCCGGCACCGGAAAGCATTGCCGGCAAAAGCTCAGGAAAAATTACCTTGCGGAAAATGGTGAATGGTTTTGCACCCATGACACGGGCCGCCTCCTCATAGGAACCGTCCAGTTTTTCCAGCACCGGCTGAATGGCCCGGACTACAAAAGGAATCCCCACAAAGATCAGAGCTACCGTGATACCGATCCTGGTATACGCGATCTTGATCCCGAACTTTGCAAAAAAGCTTCCCACCAGTCCTTTGTCGGATGTCAGTGATGTCAGCGAGATACCGGCAACTGCAGTTGGCAGCGCAAAAGGCAGCTCGATCATTCCATCCATGATCCTTTTTCCCGGAAAATCATACCGCACCAGCACCCACGCAAGGATCAGTCCCATGATGGCATTCACCACCGTGGCCGCAAATGCAGTGATAAAACTTACATAAAATCCGGACAAAACTCTCGGCCGTGTGATCACCTGGATAAATTCCCGAAATCCCAGCCGCGCTGAATATACAGCCAGAGATGCAAGGGGAATCAGAACCACGATACTCAGCATCGCCAAAGTCACTCCCATTGTCAGCCCAAAGCCTGGTATCACCCGTTTACTCTGTTGTTTCTTCATTTCTGTCTCCCCTCTTTTCTAAGTCTCTGATCTGCTGCAAATCTCTGACTCTTCTACTCTTCATAGATCTCATCAAACACTCCGCCGTCTGCGAAATGCTTTTTCTGAACTGCATCCCAGCCGCCGAAATCTTTGATCGTGGTCAGCTTCACCTTCAGGTTAAAAGTATCTGCATGCTTTTTCAGGATCGTCTGATCAACCGGTCTGTAGTAATTCTCAGCGATCAGCTCCTGAGCTTCATCGGAATACAGATATTTCAGATATGCTTTCGCAGCTTCTGCATTATCATGCTTTTTCACATTTTCATCTACAACAGCAACGGATGGCTGTGCCAGGATGCTGATGCCCGGCGTTACGATCTCGTAATCATCCGGGTTATCCCTTACAGAAAGAAACGCTTCATTTTCCCAGGCGATCAGCACATCACCCTGCCCGTTTTCCACGAAAGAGGTTGTGGCACCTCTTGCTCCGGAATCCAGAACCAGGACATTTTTGTAAAGCTTCTTGATAAAGGCTTTCATCTCTGTCTCATTGCCGTTATATTTCTCATTGGCATAAGCCCATGCTGCCATGTAATTCCAGCGGGCGCCACCGGATGTTTTCGGATTGGGAGTGATCACCCCCACACCATCCTTTGTCAGATCATCCCAGTCTTGGATATTCTTCGGATTTCCCTTCCGAACAAGAAATACAATGGTGGAAGTATAAGGAGCACTGTCATCCGGATATTCATCAATCCATCCCTTGTCGATCAGACCGGCATTCCGGATCGCATCGATATCATATTCCAGCGCAAGTGTCGCCACATCCGCAGGAAGTCCATTGGAAATCTCTAGAGCCTGCTTTCCGGAACCGCCATGAGACTGGATCACATCCACACTCTGACCTGTTTTCTCTTTCCAATATTTTGAAAAAATCTTATTATATGCTTCATAAAATTCTCTGGTCGGATCATAGGATACATTGATGATCTCCACGTGATTTTTATCCTTTGTATTGTTTCCCGATACTGCAAAAGTTCCTGCCAGTACCACTGCTGCCAGTGTGATGCAGACACCTGCGATGCGTTTTCTTTTCATGATCTGTGTACTCCTTTACAACCACATTTTTATTTAGAAATCTTTTTCCCAACAATGTAAATGCTTCATTTCACTGTCAAATCATACCTGTTCTTTCCGTTTACTGTGGTTCTGTAATTTTTTTATTTGAATTGAATACATTAAACCATATTATTCCCATTAATTAAATAGGAATATTTGAAAACGTTTTCATAGAAAATATTCTGGCCATAGCGCAACCGCATCCTGTCTGTCATTATATCTGCGTATCCGCAATCCTCAGATACAATAATCGCTCCACATACTGTCCTCCACACTGCTGCAGCTGTTCCGTATCATCAATCTGCCTTCCAGCTCCATTCGCACAATACCGGAATGCCCGCCCTTCAGCCGGTCCAGCAGCAGGTATAATGCAAATTTTCCCATATCTTCCTTAGGCAGGCTCACCGTTGTCAGCATCGGCCTGGTAAACTGTGCCTCCTGGATATCATCACTGGATATGATCGAAGGCATATAATACCGGTTCCGAAATTTATTCAGGCACTTCAGCATTCCGATCGCCGAAATATCATTGGCACAGTAAATTCCGGTCGGCATGTCGTCCGACTGAAAGAACTTTTCCATAGCTTCATAACCCTCGGCCTCAGTCTGCTTTGTTTCGATAACATATTCAGGTATCACATCCAGATCATGCTTTTTCAGTGTTTCCAGATATCCGTTATACCGGTCTTCACTGTGGCACTGGCCAATATATCCGATATTTTTGTGACCCAGGGAGATCAGATATTCCACTGCCGCTGCTGCGATCTTTTTCCCATCACAAAGGACCTCATCCACTTCATAATTGGTAGAATTCCGGTTCACCGATACCACACTCTTATACTTCTTATTCAGCTTCTTCAAAGCCTCTTTATTACATCTGCCGATAATGATCAGCCCATCCCTTTTCCCGTCCACCTCGTCATACATTCCGTCGATCAACCGGTCTAGATTCTCTCTTCGGCACTTCCGGTCATCGGAAAACACAGACCTATACCATACTTTGGAAAGAATGCAGTTTTTATCATGGATCTCACTTTCAATCACCCGAAGGAGCTCCGCAAAAAACGGATCCGTTATGGAAGAATCGGTTCTTGTCATCAGGATATTGATGTACCAGGTTTTCTCCTTCTTTGCGGAAACGCCTTTTTTCAGATTCCGGGCCGCCTCGTTGGGCACATAATTCATCTCGATAGCTGTTTTCCATATCTTGTCCCGGAGGCCGGGAACAGAACATTTATAATTGGGATTATTCAAAACTCTGGAAACTGTCGCCGGTGAAACCCCTGCCTTTTCTGCAATCTTCTTGATGGACATGTACCCGTCCCCTCCCTCTGAAAAAAATTTGCCCGCTGCCAGTCCTGTAAGCTGCTCAGCATCATATATGTAACTCAGCATCATCTGTGTAACAGAACTTTTTATCATTTCTTATTTCATAGTAATTGAATATGTTTTATATGATAATAAGAGTTTTGAAAAAAGTCAATCTTATTTTGTGAAAACGTATTCTTTTTTTGCCTGCAATATATAAAAACAGACTGAGAACCTGATATATATTCTTATCAAGCTCCAGTCTGTTTTGCGTGCTCAAACATATAAGATATAACTATGAGCAAATAACAAATGCGGATTGCTAATATCCCTTGAATTATTTAACCGTTATCTTACAGTTCAGTTTTTTCGCTCCGCTCTGCACGGTGATCACGGCCGTCCCTTTTCGGATTCCCTTTACAACACCTTTGGAATTTACCGTAGCGATCCTGCGATCCGAGGAACGGAAAAGAATCTTCTCGTCGCTGTAATACGGCACGGTCACTGCCTGGATCGTGTATGTTTTTCCACGAAGTATGGTTTTTGTTTTGGGCACGCCGGTCATCTTTGCGGTCCTTACTGCGGCAGTATTGTTCAAAAAACGGAACCCATTTTTCTTTGCATAAGTCTGAGCAGTAGAACTCTTTTTTCCGGCAATGACAAAAGTTTTATTTTTTCCACTATTGAAATTATAGCCGATCGCTTCTTTTTCTATCACTGTTTTACTGTTGAGGATCGTAATCTTTTTCATAGCCAGGCAATCATAAAAAGCATGGCTTCTGATCTTTTTCACACTGGCAGGTACTGTAATATTCCCCAGTTTTCGACAATTATTAAATGCACCGTTCCCGATCTCTGTAAGCTTCTTCGGCAACGACACCTTTCTGAGATCTGCACAAAAAGAAAACGCACCTTCACCAATAACCGTGACACTGTCCGGAAAACTTACTCCTGTCAAACCGCAATGCCGAAAGGCCGCTCTTTCTATCCTGGAAACACCCGGTCCAAGCGTAACCTTTTTCAGCTTCATATCCGCCTCAAATAACGATTCCGGTAATATTTTCACACTTCCCGGAATGCTGACAGATTCCAGACTGTTACAGTAACTGAAAGCATATTCATCAATTTTTGTTACAGTTTTCGGTACATCCAGACTCGTAAGCTTACTCTGGTAAAAAGCATATGCACCAATGCTTTTCAGTCCATCAGGAAGCTTGATCCTGGTGATCGCAGTATCTCCAAATGCTCTTACCCCAATACTCCGCAAAGTTCCCGGCAACGAAATCCTCTTCATATTTCTGCAGCCTGAAAAGGTTCTGTCACCGATTCCCGTGATCCCAGATGCAACGGTTACTGTTTTTATCATTGCTGATCTGTATGAAAAATTATCGGTAACCTTAACCTCCCCTTTTCCCTGTATCTGCAGGTTTCCATTGGAGTACAACCGGTAAACAGCTTTACTTCCGCAGGAGCCCTTCGCAACAAGCTTTGCAGTGCTCTGCACGCCTGCTGCCGATGCTTCCTGTGCATATTCAGCCGCATAACCGGTCTGTGCATGTACAGCCACAGAAGATACACAGGACCCTGTCAGGATCATTGCCGTTGATAACAGTATTGCGATTTTTTTCCCAAACATAAAAGCTCCCTCCCTGAGAATCGATCGGATATCCACGATCTTCTCCCATGCAGCAACAAAAGGACCAGCATACATCCGGTCCTCATGTTCATCATTTAGAATCTGTTGGTTAATCCAACCACATACATATCTTCTTTATATTCCGGGATTTTCACAAGAAGTCCCTCTGCAGTATCTTCAGTTTCTACCTTCACTGCCGGATCAAATGGTCTCAGCGCTCCGTGGTAGCCTTTGATCAGGAATTCATTTGCGCCTTCCTTAAGATGATCTGCAAACACATTCAGATTTCCGTCTTTCTGTGTATAATGAAGCTCGATTCCATTCTCAAGCAGCTCAGATTCACGGTCACTGCAGCGTGTTCCGTAAATACCGTCATGGTTTACCTTCAGCCATGCACCCAGGATCTTCAGTCTTCTTACCTGCTCCTCCGGGATAGTTCCGTCTGCCTTCGGTCCGATGTTCAGGAGAAGATTTCCGTTATTTGCCACTGTTCCGACAAGAAGTGAGATCAGATCCGGAACAGAGATCAGCTTGTCATCGCCTTCGTTGGCATTATAACCGAAGGATAAGCCCATTCCACGGCACATCTCCCATTTTTCATTTCTGTTTACAGAACCGGATTTATATTCCTTAGTAAGGAAATCGTGATAACGTCCGTTGAAACGGTCATTTACCACACCCTCCGGAACCTTATTGTAATAATGTGCTAAGAAATACGGCATCATCTCTTCACTCTGTGTCGGCCATCCGATATCATTCCAGAACACACTCGGTGCATAATCATCTACAAGCTCTTTCATCTGATTATAGGAATAATCTGCATATGCAAATGTCGGGCTGGCTGTTCCAAACAGATCATCATCCTCAAAAATAGGATCGTTTGCATACTGCCAGTCGATCAGTCCGGAATAATACAGACCCATACGGATTCCTGCGTCACGGACAGCTTCTGTCAGCTCACCGGTGATATTTCTCTTCGGTCCCATTTCTACGGAATTGAAATGTGTATATTTACTTGGGAACAGGCAGAATCCGTCATGATGCTTGGTTGTCAGAACAACATACTCCGCACCTGCTTCTTTGAAGATCTCTGCCCACTGCTTTGGATCCCAGTTTTCAGCTTTCCACATAGGAATAAAATCTTCATATTTGAAATCTTTTCCGTATTTTTCTATATGATGCTTATATGTAGGGCCTTTTCCAATGTTCAGAGAATTGTAATACCATTCTGCATACGGATTATCCGCAAACCATTCCTTGGAATCAACCTCTCCCAGTTCCCATGTATGCGGTGCAAAAGCCGGCACGGAATAAATTCCCCAGTGGATAAAAATTCCAAATTTACAATCATCATACCATTTTGGAACTGTGTGTGCATTTACAGAGTTCCAGTTTCCTGTGTATCTTACATCTCCCATAATTTAAATACCTTATCCTTTCTGTCCTTTAAAAAGGACATTATAATTTACTTGCTTCCCCCAACAGCTATTCTACTGTGATCTTCAATACCACTGGCATATCACCCGCCTCAATAACCCCTCTTCCGCAGGAAATATCCAGTTCTTTATTTCTCGCAAATGCCGGATGCAGATCTGTTCCGAGGATCTCAATATCCCGGATCGTGGATTTCAAAAGCTTCATATCATTGCCAAGAGCTTTGATATGGATTTCTCCATCCTCCGGCCAGTGCAGAACAGTCGCATAAATATGATTGCTCTTACTTGTAAAACGGATATCCTCAGAAGTAAAGTTCTTATCATAGGTATCCGTGAAATGTCCCTCCGGAACTACCGTCGGTCCCTCTCCGAATATCTTCCAGTATCTGGTTCCGTATATTGCCTCTCCGTTTACCTTCAGCCATTTTCCCATTTCTCTCAGGATATATGCATCCTCTTCCGGAATTGTTCCATCCGGCTTCGGTCCGATATTAAGAAGAAGTGCACCATTTTTGCTGACTACATCGATCAGATCCAGCACTACATCGGAAGGCTTCTTATAATCATTTCCAATGGTATAGCCCCAGGAATTCTTAGCTACAGAAGTATCATTCTGCCACAGATCCGGTGTGATATGGTCTAACTGCCCTCTTTCCAGATCATTGACTGCGCTGCCGTAAACATATGCGTCAAATTTGGCATCAATGGCTGTTTCTTTTCCCCACTGTGCAGAACGGTTGTAATAATATGCTGCAAATTTACGAAGATACGGTTTCCATGCATACTGCTGTATCCACCAGTCAAAATATACGATGGATGGCTGATATTTATCCACGATCTCGCAGGTGCGGACAAGCCAATCCTGCATATGCTCCTCCGTCGGGGGATTGTCATAAATATCAGTCATATCTCTGGTAATTCCTGCTGCCGGCCCATAAAGATCCGCATATTCCGGATCATTGACATCAGCCTCCGGAATCTGACGACCTCCGTTAAAGAACCAGTAATGCTCTGCTCTGTGAGAAGAAGCACCGAGAACCATTCCCTCTTTCTCAACCTCTGTCTTCAGTTCTCCGAGAATATCTCTCTTTGGTCCCATCTCAGCGGCGTTCCAGCGACAAAGGTCACTGGCATACATCTGAAATCCATCGTGATGCTCCGCTACCGGAACTACGAACTTCGCCCCCGCCTCTTTAAATAATGCCGCCCATTCCTTCGGATCAAACTTCTCAGCCTTAAACTGAGGAATAAAATCCTTGTAGCCGAATTTATCCAGAGTTCCGTATTTCTCTGTATGATGCAGGTTCTCCTTAGAGCCTTTCACATACATATTTCTGGGATACCATTCGTTTCCGAATGCCGGAACACTGTAAACACCCCAGTGGATAAAAATTCCGAATTTATCTCTTGCATACCACTTCGGTACAGGATGCTCACAGAGAGAATCCCAGGTATCCGTGTATGGTCCCTGTGCGATCACCTCATCGATCAGAGAAAGGTATTCTTCTTTTTTCATTTTGCAGCCCTCTTTTATATTTTTTGGTCATTTTCAACAGATGCTTATATGTTACCATCAAACTTTTTAGTTGTATACGTTCAACAATTCACAAATAAAGCGTTTCGTTTTTGTGCAATATACACATTTCTAAAAATAAAAAATACTCCGACGATATTTTTATTTGAACATCATCGGAGTATTTTCTGTTTTTTCAGATATTCTCTTCGATCACCTTTTCGATCCGTCTCTTCACTTCTTCTGCGATCTCTGTGGTATGCATATCTTTGTATTCCTCATAATACATCGGAGGAAGGATATGCACCTGTACGGTGATCCTCTCTGTAGAACCTGTATCAAAAGCCTTAAAGGAATCGATCAGTGCAACCGGAACGATCGGGCATTTCGTCTTGGTGGCAGTCTTGAAGCTGCCGCCCTTAAACGGTCCCGGATGATTTCCGTTTTTACTTCTGGTTCCCTCCGGAAAGATCAGATAATTACGACCAGCCTTCACTTCCCGTATTACATTGACAATAACCTGCATGGACTGCTTCAGGTCTTCCCTGTCAATGATAAAGGCTTTCATACAGGCAAAAACCTGCTTCAGAAAAGGAATCTCTCCAACTTCCTTCTTTGCAACCACCGAAAAAGGAACCGGGCATGCCCGGATGATCGCCAGCACATCAAACAGACCCTGGTGATTCGGAAAAAACATAAACCCCTTTTCTTTTGGGATATTTTCAGCTCCATGCACATCAATATGGATATTTCCGCCTTCAATGGCACGCTCATCTACCTGTCTCAGGAATGCGTATTTCTTCTCTTCCGGATAATCATCTGTATGCGCTGCATACCAGCAAAGTTTGATCCACCAGTAAGGAACAAAGACTATATTTCTGAGCACCATCAGTAAAATCCGCTTCATTCTTACATCCTCCCGCCTCTGCTTTATCCGTTCAGTTTCCCTGCGATCTTATCCTCGTATCCCGGATTCTTTTTCAGAAAAACCTCATAAGCCTTTGTATAATCTGTATAGGTTTTCGTAGTCATAAATTTCTGATAGTCTTGGGCAACCTGCTGGCTGATCTTATCTGAAATCTCAGAAGGCGCATACAGATAATACTTTTTGTCCTGGACCTTTACAAGATAGGTACTGATACATGGATATTCCTGCTCGTTCTCCAGAACAAGATTATAGCGGATATAAACATAAGAATAATTTTTGTTTTCAGAAATGGAGCCACAGCTGTCGATATTTACATCCTTTACTCCATGGGCCTGGAAATATTTTATCGTGGAGGAAATCTCTGTTTTCGCCTCATCCGATAGCTTATCCGCACTGTAACAGCTCTGCATCTTTTTATTCTTGCCTGCTGCTGCCGCTTTGATGTAGCCTTCCACAACTCCCTCCGGAGTTCTGTGGCTGATCTTTCCGCAGCCTCTGGCCGCCAGAACGATCACCAGCAGGATCAAAATGATCCCCGCCAGTGTCGCAATGTGGACAAAATTCAGTTTTTTATTAGAGTATTTCAGCTTCTTTACAGATTTTTTTCTGCGTTTTTTCTTTGTCGTCGTCATGACTTATCCTCGACCTTATTCTTCTTCACTGCCTGTGACAGCTTCCTCTGCAGAGCCTTCTTCGTTATCGCCAGTTTCTCCGTCAGTTTTTTTGTCATTTGTATCTGCTTCCGGATCTTTATCTCTTACCTTGGCGATACTTGCAACAGTTACACCCTCTGTAAGATTGATCATCTTCACACCGGAGGTGATCCTTCCAAGAACAGAGATATCCGCACACTGCAGACGGATAATGATACCCTCTGTAGTGATCATCATGATCTCGTTCTCTTCGTTGACAGCCTTGGCGCCGACAACATTTCCGGTCTTCTCGGTGATCTTGTAGCACTTCACACCCTTACCGCCACGGTTCTGGACAGCAAACTCACTCATGGCTGTACGTTTGCCCATTCCGTTCTCAGAAGCTACAAGCAGATAATCTCCCTGGGTGTTCAGCTGCATGGCAACAACTTCATCACCGTCAGTAAGATTCATACCTCTTACTCCCATGGACGCACGGCCTGTACTGCGGACATCCGTTTCCTTAAAGCGGATACACTGTCCGTCCCTGGTCACAAGAATAATATCCTTGTTATTATCAGTAGCCTTAACCTCGATCAGTTCGTCATCATCACGGAGAACGATTGCTGTAAGACCTGTCTTACGGACATTCTCGTAATCCTTGATCGGAGTTTTCTTCACAAGACCTTTCTTGGTGGCCATCATCAGATAGTGACCCTCTTCATATTTACGAAGCGGGATCACAGCTGTGATCTTTTCTCCCGGTGCAAGCTGCAGAAGATTGATGATCGCAGTTCCTCTGGCTGTACGACCGGCCTCCGGGATCTCATATGCCTTCAGTCTGTATACACGTCCTGTATTAGTAAAGAACATGAGATAATGGTGCGTTGTCGTCATCAGAAGCTCTTCGATATAGTCATCTTCAATAGTCTGCATACCCTTGATTCCTCTGCCGCCACGGTTCTGGCTGCGGAAGTTGTCAACGGTCATACGCTTGATATAACCAAGCTTTGTCATTGCGATCACTGTATTTTCTCTCGGGATCAGATCCTCTGTAGAGATATCATATACATCGTATCCGATAGAAGTCTTTCTGTCATCGCCGTATTTCTCTGCAATGGCAAGGATCTCCTCGCGGATCACCCTGAGAAGGAGCTTGCGGTCAGCAAGGATTGCCTGGAACTTGCGGATCTTCTCCATAAGCTCTGCATACTCAGCCTCCAGCTTCTCTCTTTCCAGACCTGTCAGTGCACGGAGACGCATATCCACGATTGCCTGTGCCTGCACATCTGTCAGCTCAAAACGGTCGATCAGCTCCTGCTTGGCGATCTGTACGTTGCGGGAACCGCGGATGATGCGGATCACTTCGTCAATATTATCAAGTGCCTTCAGAAGCCCCTCCAAAATATGGGCTCTCTCCTGTGCCTTATTAAGATCATACTGTGTTCTTCTGCGAACTACATTCTCCTGATGCTCCAGATAGTACTCCAGCATCTCTTTCAGGTTCAGAACCTTCGGTTCCATGCTTCCATGATTTGGAACAAGAGAAAGCATGATCACACCAAAAGTATCCTGCAGCTGTGTATGCTTGTAGAGCAGATTCAGGATCACGTTGGCATTGGCATCCTTACGAAGATCAATACAGATTCGCATACCCTCACGGCTGGAATGGTCGTTCAGGTCTGTGATCCCGTCGATCTTTTTATCACGGACAAGCTCTGCGATCTTCTCGATCAGACGTGCCTTGTTTACAAGGTACGGGAGCTCGGTAACTACGATACGGGATTTACCGTTTGGCAAAGTTTCGATATTTGTCACCGCACGGACACGGATCTTGCCACGTCCGGTACGGTAAGCTTCTTCGATACCTCTCGTTCCGAGGATGGTCGCTCCTGTAGGGAAGTCTGGTCCCTTTACGATCTCAAGAAGCTCCTCCATAGCTGTTTCTCTGTCTTCTTCCACAATGTTGTCAATGATCTTAACAACTGCATTGATAGTTTCACGAAGGTTATGCGGCGGAATATTGGTTGCCATACCTACCGCAATACCTGTAGTACCGTTTACCAAAAGGTTCGGAAAACGTGCCGGAAGCACAACCGGTTCACGCTCTGTCTCATCAAAGTTCGGTTGAAAATCAACCGTATCCTTGTTGATATCAGCAAGCATCTCCATGGATATCTTGCTGAGACGTGCCTCTGTATATCGCATGGCAGCCGCACCGTCACCATCCACAGAACCAAAGTTTCCATGTCCATCGACCAGCGGATATCTTGTGGACCATTCCTGTGCCATATTAACCAGCGCACCATAGATGGAACTGTCACCATGCGGATGATATTTACCCATGGTATCACCGACAATACGCGCACATTTTCTGTGTGGCTTGTCAGGACCATTATTCAGCTCGATCATAGAGTACAGAACTCGGCGCTGTACCGGCTTCAGACCGTCTCTTACATCAGGCAAGGCTCGTGAGGCGATAACACTCATGGCATAGTCGATGTAAGATTCCTTCATCGTTTTTTCCAGATCCACTTCGTGGACTTTGTCAAAAATATTATCTTCCATTCTTCTTTATTCTCCTAGATATCAAGATTCTTAACGAATCTTGCATTTTCTTCGATAAATTCACGTCTTGGCTCTACCTTGTCTCCCATAAGAGTGGTAAATGTCAGATCGATCTCAGATGTGGCAGCTTCATCCATGGTCACACGGAGAAGGATTCTCTTCTCAGGGTCCATAGTAGTCTCCCAAAGCTGCTCGGCATCCATCTCACCCAGACCTTTATAACGCTGGATCTTATTGTTTCCGTCACGTCCGATCTCGGTAAGGATATTGTTCAGCTCATTATCGTCATATGCATACCATACCTTTTTGTTCTTCTCCACTTTATAGAGAGGAGGCTGCGCCAGGTATACATATCCCTGCTTGATCAGCTCCGGCATGAACCGATACAGGAAGGTCAGAAGCAGTGTTGCGATATGTGCACCGTCAACATCGGCATCGGTCATAATGATGATCTTGTGATAACGAAGCTTGGAAATATCAAAATCCTCATGGATTCCGGTTCCGAAGGCAGTGATCATTGCCTTGATCTCTTTGTTTCCGTAAATTTTATCCAGACGTGCCTTCTCAACATTCAGGATCTTACCACGAAGTGGAAGGATCGCCTGTGTGGCACGGTTTCTCGCTGTCTTGGCAGAACCACCCGCAGAATCTCCCTCTACGATATAAATCTCACAGTTCTCCGGATTCTTGTCAGAACAGTCTGCAAGCTTTCCCGGAAGTGACATACTGTCCAGTGCGGATTTTCTTCTTGTAAGGTCACGTGCCTTTCTGGCTGCCTCTCTGGCTCTCTGTGCAAGAACAGATTTCTCAACTGTAGCCTTGGCAACTGCAGGATTCTGCTCCAGGAAAATCTCCAGCTGTTTACTTACAACACTGTCTACCGCACCTCTGGCCTCACTGTTTCCAAGCTTCTGCTTAGTCTGACCCTCAAACTGCGGATTCTCGATCTTAACACTGACGATCGCAGTCAGGCCCTCACGGATATCATCACCGCTTAAGTTTGGCTCACTGTCCTTAAGAAGCTTGTTCTTACGTGCATAATCATTAAATGTATTGGTGATCGCATTACGGAAACCGGTAATGTGTGTACCACCCTCCGGTGTATTGATATTGTTTACAAAGCCATAGGTGTTCTCTGTATAGGAGTCATTGTGCTGCAGCGCAACCTCTACAGACACGCCGTCCTTCTCACCCTCACAGTAAATGATCTCCGGGTAAAGAGCCTCCTTGCTTCTGTTCAGGTAACTTACAAACTCACGGATACCACCCTCATAGTGGAATACCTTCTCTCGCTCCTGTCCCTCTCTCTTATCCTCCAGTACGATACGAAGACCCTTAGTCAGGAAAGCCATCTCACGAAGTCTCTGTTTCAGGATATCATAATCATAAACAGTCTCCTCAAAGATCTCCTTGTCCGGAAGAAAATAAACCTTCGTACCGGAAAGCCCCGGTTCACAGTCACCTACCACCTTCAGCGGGTACATAGTCTTGCCACGCTCATATCTCTGTCTGTATTCCTTACCCTCTCGGTAGATGGTAACCTCCAGCCATTCGGAAAGTGCATTTACAACAGATGCACCAACACCATGAAGACCACCGGAAACCTTGTATCCTCCACCGCCGAACTTACCGCCTGCGTGAAGAATGGTAAATACAACCTCAACTGCCGGAATACCAGCCTTATGATTGATGCCAACCGGAATACCACGACCATTATCTGTAACTGTAATGGAATTATCCGGATTGATATCTACATGGATCTCCGTACAAAAACCAGCCAGTGCTTCATCGACTGCGTTATCCACGATCTCATATACGAGATGATGAAGTCCACGGCTGGAGGTACTTCCGATATACATTCCAGGCCTCTTACGTACGGCTTCCAGTCCTTCCAGGATCTGGATCTGATCCGCGCCGTATTCTGTATTCTCTGCGCCCATGTCATTCCTCCTGTTCTTGTCATCCGGACGTATTTGAAAATTCATTTCTGCAGAACCATAGCAGCTTCAGAAATTATTACATCAAATCCTGAGCAAGAAAAACTGATCTGTTAATTTCAGAAAATACTGTATTTTCATTTTGCAGAAAGCAATTCTCAAACCCGCTCCGGAAGTGTCATTTATACCTGTAAAATAAATATTTTTTACATACGAATACAGAGTTTATTATAGCACAAAAAAGCCTGTATTTCCACGCAAAATCATAGGAAATACAGGCAAAAAAGTATCTTATTAAATGCAATTTCAAATTACACAGCACAATATGCACTTAAAATATATGGAATATTCAGCTACTCCAGTAAAAGCCCAAATTCTTTTAACAATTTCTTCTGGTATTCCGGATCTGATGCCGATTTTATAATATCAGACGTCCTGCCCAGTTCAGCAAGACAGAGGATCAAACTGTTAATACTATGTTCTCCCTGTTGCATTCCCTGCTGTATTCCCTGCTGCATTCCCTGCTGCATTCCCTGCTGCATTCCCTGCTGCATCCCCTGCTGCATCCCCTGCTGCATCCCATCCTTTATTCCATCCTGCATTCCAATTCCATAACCTTCATCATAGCCAGCCTGTAAACTTTTTCTTATCTTTTCCTCGATCTGATCCTGTATGATCCGATTTAATGCTTCACACATACAATCCGCCTCCCTGAATTTTTCTTCATTAGCCCTTACGATCATCTGCATGACTGATTCGTACAAAGGATTTTTCTGCTTTTCTCTGTATTCATTGAGAAGTCGTTTCATATCTTCCTTATCTTTTATTCTATCAGTCAGACTTCTCAGCCACAGATTTTTCTTCTTCGACAACTGTTCCGTTACAATAACCTGAATTGGGATCTTAGATCCTGTTACGTAATAAATTCCCTCTTCTATCTTTTTTATCCGGCATTTCCAAAACTCCCTCAAATGCCGGAGCATCTTCCGGGGATATGCCCTGCTTACCAAAGAGATCGTAATCTCCTCAATTGGGATTTCATCCTCAGTTACCGTATCTGCTTTATAAAAAAATGCATATCCACACACCTTATAAAAATCATTGATGCTTATATAATCCGTCGGACTCTTATACTCAATGATATTATATTTCCGGAAGATCCTTCCGATGTTTTTATTAATGGGGATATCGGTCTTCTTTTTAATCACAAGCGCATCGATCTCCATTGGTTTCGTCCCAAGCTGATGCTCATTCTCAAAAATCAGATTCTCCCTTTCTGACTCCAGTTCTATCTGGATATCAGCAAAAAATGCAGGATGCCACTGCCGCAGGTTAGAGCTGTTTGTTCTGTTTTTGTTTACGATCATACACGACTCCTCTATTTTGATCTCAAGGAGCCTCATCTGAAAACTCCTGCTGAAAAATGGAAAAAAGCATGAATTTTCTGAGATGACAGGCAACCTGCCTGATATATGAAATGTAATAGAAAAATAAGATTATTTTTAGAAAAATATGCTTTTACAGCATTTCCATAGAATCCCGGAACTGCTTTTTATTTTTGATAAGATCAGCTTACCACAATATGGTCTGTACTGCAAGCAAATCATTTCGACAAAATCCGCACAGTACTTTTTATATTACTGTTCACTCCGTTCTCAGTAACACGCTTCGCGATGCCGGTGAACAGTAACCTTTTTATTACTACAAAAAAAGCCACATACGCTCCCAAAAAATCCTTGGTCACAGTATGCAGCTTATTCAATCATCCACGATCACGTTATTACGATCCGTACCGCAATTTACACCTGATCATTCAGCAGAACCTTCTCCATCCAGAAGCGCCTTATAAATATCCCGCTTGGAAACACCACGATCCTTGGCAGCAAGCTTCATGGCATCCTTCCTGGAATTCCCCTGCTGCTCATACATCGCCACATGCTCCGCAATGGAAATCTCCTCCCAGGAAGCACGCTTCTCCGCCTCCATCTCACTGCGGCTCCTGCCCTCGATCACGAGAACACACTCACCCAGCGGCTTCTCATCTTTATAAAAATCCATCAGATCATCGATCGTAGTCCGGAATGCCGTCTCATGCTTCTTGGTCAGCTCTCTGCAAAGAGTCATCCGGCGGTTGCCAAGCGCCTCTCTGAGCTCACCAAGGGTCCGTACAAGCCTGTGAGGCGCCTCATACAGGATAATAGTCCTGGTTTCACAGGAAAGCTCCTCCAGGATCGTTTTTCGTTCTTTCTTATCCGCCGGAAGAAAAGCCTCGAAAGCAAAACGCCTGGTATGCAGGCCTGACAAAGTCAGAGCAGTGATGCAGGCAGCAGGACCCGGAAGCGAAGTCACTTCAATTCCGGCTTCATAGCACATGGCGGCAAGCTCCTCCCCGGGATCTGAGATACCCGGAGTACCTGCATCTGTGATCAACGCAATGTTTGTACCTGCCAGCAACTTTTCCACAAGGACATGGCCCTTATCTATCTTATTGTATTCGTGGTAGCTGGTCATGGGGGTTTTTATATCAAAATGATTCAGCAGTTTTATGCTGTTGCGGGTATCTTCCGCGGCGATTAAGTCCACTTCCCGAAGGGTTTTTAGTACTCGAAGGGTGATGTCTTCGAGGTTTCCTATGGGGGTGGCACATAAGTATAGTTTTCCGTTTTGTTTCATATTTGCCTCTTTTCTCGCTTGACCGCGGGGAGTTTTTTTCCGCTCGACCGCGGGGGGATTTTGCTTGACAGCGGGGGTTTGTTTAAGTTTGGAAGCTTTGAAAACCGCAAAGGGGCCGCAAAGCCGCGCCCCCTCTGCACACCCCTTGGGCTTTTTTTTAGTAGTGCAAGGGATTCGTTGTTCTTATTTGTTGACTTGTGTCTGTATGCTTCGGTATTCAGCGCGCTACGCTGTGCCGATGTTGTTTTATTTCTTCACTTTCTCCGTGATTCACTTCTGGCAAGGTCCCTGTATTCTTCGATATTCAGCGCGTTACGCGCTGCGATCTCTCGCTTTGAATCTCAGGTGAGGGGAGGCAGGCTGCTGTTGGTGACGTTAGCGGAGCCCCCGTCAGCGAGGTGAGGATAGCTGCTGCCACCGAGCGCACTGTTTGAGCGAAGCGAGTTTGCGCGAATGGCAGCAAACCGGCGCCGCAGCCGAGCAGGGGGCGCAGCGTGTCACCACCAGCAGCCTGCCTCCCCTCACCGTCCCTTCACCAACAGAAGACCCACAGCCACCATCACCTCCCAGCCATCCAGCGCAGCGCCGATGGCCCAAAACCTCCCGAGCAGCCACCCCAAGCCACCCTAAGCCACAACATCACACCATCCGATACAACTCCAAAACATCCTCCGTATAAACCCCCGGCCGCTCATAAACCACCAGCGGCCGCTCAACCCGAATCCTGGAATTCCCGCCCTTACAAGCCTCGATCAACACCATATTCGGCTCCTTATCAATAAAAGGATACACCAGCTGCATCCTCTTAGGCTCCAGCTTATACTTCGTCAAAGTCGCCATCAGCTCCACAAGCCGGAACGGCCTGTGCACCAGAAAAAAACGCCCCCTGTCCTTCAGGACCCGGGCAGCCTGACAAGCCACATCATCAAACGAACACAAAATCTCATGCCTCGCGATCGCCTTCGGAAGATGCGGATTCGTCAACCCATGCTGCCCGATCATATACGGCGGATTACACGTCACCACATCAAAAGAAGCCGCCCCAAAAATCCCGGCAGCCTCCCTGATATCACCCTCAACGATCCGAACCTTGTCCTCAAGACCATTATACCTCACACTACGGTCAGCCATCTCCGCACACTCATGCTGGATCTCCAGCCCCGTGAAATGCTCCCCATCCGTACGATCAGAAAGCAAGATCGGAATGATCCCCGTACCGGTCCCCATATCCAGAGCAACCTCACCCCTCTTCACCCGGGCAAAGCCAGACAACAGAACCGCATCCATCCCAAAGCAAAACTTCTTCGGATCCTGGATCACAAACAACCCATTCTGAAGATCATCCACACGCTCACCGCAATAAACCAGATCACTTCTCATTCGGCTTCGAATCTCCCTTTTTAACCTCTTTCTCCTCGTGGTCAGCAGAACCGGCACCACCCTTACCTTTTTTTCTCTTAGGGCGGAACCTCAGATCACGGACTGGAAACTCCTGGATCTCCTTCTCGTCATTCACCTCAACCACGATCTTAACCATCTGCCGGAGAACATTCACACTCTGGACCGTACCCGAAACACCCTGCGGCGTCGTCACAATATCACCGATACCCGGAAGATTCCGGTTCAGCTCCTCATAAGTCTCCTGCTCATTCTTCAGACAGCACATCAGACGACCACAAACACCGGAAATCTTCGTCTGGTTCAGAGAAAGATTCTGCTCCTTCGCCATCTTGATGGAAACCGGCGCAAACTCCGAAAGATACGTATGACAGCAAAGCGTCCTTCCACAGATACCAATACCGCCAAGGATCTTCGTCTCATCACGGACACCAATCTGACGAAGCTCGATCCTGGTCTTAAACACAGACGCCAGATCCTTAACCAGCTGCCGGAAATCAATACGGCCATCCGCTGTAAAATAAAACAGCACCTTGTTATTATCAAAGGTATACTCCGCATCGATCAGCTTCATCTCAAGCCCATGCTCACGGATCTTCTTCTTGCAGATCTTAAAAGCCTCTTTCTCCTTCCGGCGGTTCTCAGCCTCATGGTCCTCGTCCTCCTTCGTTGCAACACGGAGAACCTCCTTCAGCGGATGGACCACCTCGTCCTCCTTCACGCTGCGCGGCTCCAGGACAACACGGCCATACTCCACACCACGGGCAGTCTCCACGATCACATGATCGCCGACCTTCACCTTATAATTCTTAGGATTAAAATAATAAATCTTACCAACGTTACGAAATCTGACTCCAACTACCTTTTCCATTCTATTTCTCCCTAATTGTCAGGAACAGGAGCTCCAGGGCAAGTTCGAGATTAACATTGGCACGGAGACGCACCTTCGTCTTCTCCAGTGCCTCAAGGATTTTTTCGATATTCTCATAAGAACGCTCGCTGGCCTGCTCTCTGATAAAATTAATCTCCTGTTTAAAAACCAGGTTGTCAATTTCCCTTGTTGCCTTAAACATCAGAACATCGCGGAACCAGAACTGGAAAATATCCAGATAATCATTGATATTATTCTTATCAGCAGTCAAAGTCTTGATCGCCTCTGTCAGCTCATAAACCTCCATGGAATTGGCATATTTCAAAATCTTCAGGGCATTGGCAGTCATATCCGCAAACTCCTGAGAAGTAGCAGCCTCCTTCGCCTTGCCGATACTGCCCTGCGCATAAGACGCATCGATCTCAGCCTGATAATCCGGCACCTGAAGATGCTCCATCAGATATTCCTTCACAAGACTGTCATCCACCACCTTCAGATCCAGACGCACACATCTGGAACGGATCGTAGGAAGAAGACTGTCGATATTGCTTGTCAGCAGCATGATCACCGCATATTCCGGCGGTTCCTCGATAGTTTTCAAAATGGCATTCTGCGCCTGCACCGTCATCATCTCCGCATCCGGAATGATGTAAATCTTATACGGACTGCAGTACGGCTTGATATCCACATCACGCACAACCTGGTCACGCACCTCGTCAATGCTGATGCTTCCAGGCTTCTCATGAGTTACTGTAATGATATCCGGATGATTCTTGCCGATCACCTTCTTACAGGAATCACAAGTCATACACGGTTCAGACTCTCCCGATTCACACTGCAGTGCTGCCGCAAAAGTCCCCGCAAGAAGCTTCTTGCCGGCTCCCGGTTCCCCTGTAAAAATATAAGAGTGGGATACCTTCCCTGTCTCTATCGCATTCTTCAAATGCCTGATTATATCGTCATGGCCGATGATGTCATGAAATCCTGCCATAAGAATCACCTCTTTCTGCCTTTTGTGCCCTCCGTTATACCCGGCGGACATCTTTCAACTAATTATAACATAATCTTCTGTATAAAAAAAACTATTTTTCCTTATTGCACAGATTTTATATAATTTACGATCTCCTTCACACATTCATCCAGATTATGATTCTCAAAACGCTTCCATATACCTGCTTTAAGAATATTTTCCTCGGAAAAATCATTCTGGTCTGCCAGAAAACGCCTGCACATCTCCTCGTACTTCGGCACCTCCTGGGTCTTCTCCCTGGCAAGCGCACGCTCCAGACGTTCTCCGTCTTCCACCTCTATATAAACCGGCCACATCACTTCATTACCGTAATACTCCCGGAGCCTCACAAAAGACTCCAGTGTACCGATCCCCAGATAGCTGTCATTTCCCACAGACACCTGCCCGTCATCCGCAGTAAAATATGTCCACGGCCCGTAAACCGTCTGATAAGTACGCGCCTCGATCAGCTTCCCGTTTCTTCGGAACTCCTTCAGTTTATTCTCATCTGCAAAAAAATATTCTCTCCCATTCACCTCTCCATCCCGGATCGGACGGGTAGTATAGATTACAAGCCGCTTAAGCCCCAGCTCCTGATTCCCCTCCAGCTGTCTGTAAATACTGTCCTTACCGGAAGAGCTTTTTCCCATAATGTAAAAAATCTTTCCCATATGTCTCCTCTGCTGCATATGCGTTACTATACACGCTCTGCTCCGTAATACACAGAGCAGTCTGCTGCCACGCACCTCACTCATTTCTCACAACACACACCGTCTCACTGGTCTGGTCGCTCAGGCCCTGGACCTCAAAGCCCTGTTCCAGGTATCTTCTCACATTTTTTACGAAATGTCCAGAAATCTGTTCCCCCGGAACGATCAGCGGGATCCCCGGCGGATAAAGATACGCAAACTCCCCGGACGTCCGTCCGATACACTCATCCAGCGGACACCGCTCACTCTCCGCATCCATAGCCTGGGAGATCCGCATGACCTGCTTCATTTTTCCGTTTTTCAAGGGCGCTCTCTCCACAGCCTCTTCTCTGTATTTTAACGATTCACGACGGTCGATCTCTTCAATAGCATCACAAAGCCGCTCAAAGCCCTCCGCAGTATCACCCACAGCCGCCAGCGCCAGCACATAATTCTCCGCTTCCATCTCCATTTCCAGATGAAACTCCCTCCGGAGGATCTGATGCAGCTCCCGACCGTTCAGCGAACTGTTCACAGTAGAAAGCAATATCTTGGATCTGTCAAAATCAAAAACTCTCTGGCACTCACAGGCCTGCGGCGTCACCAGCCGGATATACTTACACTCGGAAAGACGCCTGCGTGCTTTTTCCAGATTCTCCGTAAACACACGGAACATCTCATCCCCCTCACGCTCCAGCTTATCCATGCACGCATCAATGCTGCTCATAAGAATATAAGAAGGACTGCTGCTCTGATAGATTCCCAGGAAACGCTTCAGTTTTTCCCGGCTCACCCGCTCACTGCACAGATGGATCACCCCCGTCTGAGTCAGGCAGGGCAGCGTCTTATGCACACTGTTGATCACCACATCCGCACCAAGCTGCGCCGCAGACACCGGAAAATAATCCGAAAACCTAAAATGCGCCCCGTGAGCCTCATCCACGATCAGCGGCACACCATAACGATGCGCGATCTCCGCGATCCTCGCCACATCCGACACGATCCCGTCATAAGTCGGCGAAGTGATCAGCACCGCCTGGATATCCGGATTTTCCGCCAGATACATTTCCACACGGCCGGGTGAAATTCCTCCGTTTATCCCCAATTTCGGATCTTCATGTGGATAAATATACGTAGCACTCAGCTCCCGCAGATAAATCGCATGGTAAACCGCCTTATGGCAGTTCCTTGCCACCAGAATCTGTCCCCCCTTATCCACAGCCGCAGACACCGCCGCCAGGATCGCCCCGGAGCTTCCATTAATACTGTAAAAACTCTCCGGCACACCATAAAGCCGTGCAGTATCCTCCTGGGCCCTTTTCAAAATATCCTCAGCATGATGCAGGTTATCAAACCCGTCAATCTCCGTAATATCCCTCTCCACCGGAAAATCCCCCTCCACAGCCAGCGGATTCCTCTTATGCCCCGGCATATGAAACGGATAAAAATCACTCTTACCATACGCTTCCAGTTTCTTGTATAATCTGTCTTCCATAGTTCGTCCTTTTCATCCTAAAAACAAGGAGGGGCTATCACCAGACGATATTCCCCTCCATTTTTATCATATTTCTATCACACCTTAAACCGGTACCCCACACCCCAGATCGTCTCAATATACTGAGGCTTGGCCGTATTAAACTCGATCTTCTCACGGATCTTCTTGATATGCACCGTAACCGTAGCGATATCACCCACAGACTCCATATCCCAGATCTCCCGGAAAAGCTCCTCCTTGGTAAAAACCCTGTTCGGATTCTCAGCCAGAAAGGTCAAAAGATCAAACTCCTTGGTAGTAAACGTAGTCTCCTCACCATTGACCCACACACGCCTGGCCGTCTTATCGATCTTAATACCACGGATCTCGATCACATCATTCTTATGCACATTGGAACCAACCAGCCGGTTATAACGCTCCATATGCGCCTTCACACGTGCAACCAGCTCACTTGGGCTGAACGGCTTGGTCATATAATCATCCGCGCCAAGACCCAGTCCCCGAATCTTATCGATATCATCCTTCTTGGCCGAAACCATAATGATCGGCGTATTCTTCTCCTCACGGACCTGCCGGCAGATATCAAAGCCATCCACCTCCGGAAGCATCAGATCCAGGATGATCAGATCAAACTCCTCCTTCATGGCACGTACAAGCCCCGTATCACCACGGTTCTCGATCTCCACCTCAAAACCCGAAAGCTCCAGGTAATCCTTCTCCAGATCCGCGATTGCTTCCTCATCCTCTATGATCAAAATCCTACTCATTCATCGGTACCTCCTGATATTTTCTGAGAACAAAATACATGATCGTTCCGATTCCCAGCCGGCTTGTGGCCCAGACCTTTCCACCATGATCCTCCATGATCTTCTTTACGATGGAAAGTCCGATACCGCTTCCTCCCTTGGAAGAATTCCTGGAAACATCGGTACGGTAAAAACGATCAAAAATATACGGCAGATCCTTGGCGGCAATACCCTTGCCGTTATCCTCGATCTCCACCTGGATAAAATCACCCACATCCTTCACCCGGAGCTGGATGATCCCCCTTGGCTTCTCCATATACTTAATGGCATTACTCACAATATTATGGATCACACGGCGGATCTGCTCACCATCCGCAATAACCTGCACACCCTTCTCCACATAATTGGCATACACAAGCTCGATCCCCCTGGTCTCCATCTCAAGCCCAAGCTCCTCCGCACAATCCGAAAAATAATCCTCCACATTCAGCTTGCTGAACGTATACGGAATACGGTTGGTATCGATCTTGGAATAAAAGGTCAGCTCATTGATCAGATGATCCATCTCATTGGTCTTATTATAAATGGTACGCACATACCGGTCCATCTTCTCCGGCGTATCCGCCACACCATCCATGATTCCCTCCACATAACCCTTCACCGCAGTGATCGGCGTCTTCAGGTCATGGGAAATATTGCTGATCAGCTCCTTATTCTCCTTATCCATCAGGATCTTCTCTTCCGTGGACTCCTTCAGACGCTTACGCATCTCCTCAAAATCCTGGCAAAGCTGGGAAAATTCATCATTTCCCTCAACCTCCAGCACAAAATCCAGATTCCCCTCCTTGATGTTCTTGGTAGCTTTCTTAAGCTTCACCAGCGGAACCGCAATACTCCGATAGATCCACAACCCTACGGACAACGCGGTAAAAACAAGGATGATCGTTGCGGTCAGGATCATATCCTTGGCCATCAGCTTCACCTGGTTACTGGAAGACTGCGCCAGAGAAATATCATAGACCATCTGGCTGGAGTCCGAAGCCTGGCTGCTGCTCTCCTGCACATGCCTCGCCTGCGTCTGGCTGAACCCGTACAGACTTGCGGAAAAAAGAAGCAGCGGCAGCAGGATGATCGCAACGAAGCCCACAATAATACGCGTCTTTAACTTCATCTGTATCTCCGTCCTTTATAAATTCACACATTCGCATACACGTATTATAACATAAACTATATTCCCTATCTCTAAATTTTCTATAAAAAAGCCCCCGGTACTGATACTACCGGGGGCTTCACTCTTTATTCTTCTGAAACGATTATTCGTAGCTGTTGCAAAGATACTTCTTCAGAGTCTCAACCTTGTCCAGATGCTCCCATGGAAGATCAACATCTGTACGGCCAAAATGACCATAAGCAGCAGTCTGCTTGTAGATCGGACGGCGAAGGTCAAGCATCTTGATGATACCAGCCGGACGAAGATCAAAATTCTCACGAACGATCTCAACAAGTCTGGTCTCAGAAAGCTTACCTGTTCCGAAAGTATTCACACTGACAGAAGTCGGATGAGCAACACCGATCGCATAGGAAAGCTGGATCTCACACTTGTCAGCAAGACCAGCTGCAACAATGTTCTTTGCAACATAACGTGCAGCATAAGCAGCAGAACGGTCAACCTTTGTGCAGTCCTTACCGGAGAAAGCACCGCCGCCGTGACGTCCTGTTCCGCCGTAGGTATCAACGATGATCTTACGTCCTGTCAGACCACTGTCACCGTGAGGTCCGCCGATAACAAAACGACCTGTCGGATTGATGAAATACTTAGTATCAGCATCAACCATATCAGCCGGAATGATCGCATCAAAAACATACTTCTTAATATCCTCATGGATCTGCTCCTGAGTAACATCCGGATCATGCTGTGTAGAGCATACGACAGCATCGATTCTCTTCGGCTTGCCGGCCTCATCATACTCAACAGTAACCTGAGTCTTTCCATCCGGTCTTAAATATTTCAGAGTGCCGTCCTTACGAACCTTTGTCAGCTGCTGAGCAAGCTTGTGAGCCATGTTGATGGCATATGGCATATACTCCTCAGTCTCATTGGAAGCATAACCAAACTGAAGACCCTGGTCACCGGCACCGATGGAATCCAGTTCGTCCTCATTCATATCGTCCTCTTTCTGCTCAAGAGCCTTATCAACACCCATAGCGATATCTGTGGACTGCTTGTCAAGTGATGTGATAACCGCACAGGTATCTGCGTCAAAGCCATAATCCGCATTGTCATATCCGATCTCACGGATAGTATCACGAACGATCTTCTGGATATCAACATTAGCCTTGGTTGTGATCTCACCCATAACAAGTACAAGACCTGTTGTAGTAGCAGTCTCGCAGGCAACACGGCTCATCGGATCCTGTGCCATCATAGCATCAAGGATCGCATCAGAAATAGAGTCGCAGACCTTGTCAGGATGACCCTCAGTTACAGATTCAGACGTAAATAAAATTTTCTCCATAATCTTCTCCTTTTGTAATAAAACAACGGTTATACACATAAAAAACAGCCCGTACAATCCGGACTGTTTAAGTTCTGTAAACAATCCTCTTATTGTTCGATTGCTCGCTCAGGTTGGCACCTTCCTGGATTCTCCGGGGTTGCCGTGGCTTCACAGATCCTTTGTATCTCCACCACTCTGAATAAAAGGCTATCTTTTATGAAATTTACTGCAACACATACAATATACTTATCATACCAAAATGTCAAGAGCAATTTTCGATAAAAAATATCACCCGTTACTTTTTCATCCCCAATACGTAAATATTCCAAAAAAAGAACCGGGCATCCACATCGCCCGGTTCTTCCATCGATCATCCTTCAGAATGATCCGTTATTTATTTTTTCTTCTTTCTCCTAACTCCATAAGCTGCACCACCGCCAACAATGATCGCTGCTGCAAGGATTCCAACCCATACGCCGATCGGTGTATCATCGCCGGTCTTTACAGAACGTCTTGCTGTACCGCTGGTATCGTTCGGAGCTGTTCCGCCCGCTGTGCCGTTATTCGGGATCGGAGTGATCCGATCATTTCCACCATGATTTCCACCAGGTGTAACAGTCGGAATCGGTGTCGGCTCGGAAGAAAGACTGTTGGTGATCTCTTTTGTTACAGTATATCGGTTATCATTATTCAGTGTAACCTCACCCTGACCGGTAACTGTATACTTAAAGGTATCATCATCAACCGGATTTCCATCCTTATCCGTCTCCAGAACAGTATAAGTAACACTGTTGATCTCCTGATCCTTTGGAAGATCCAACATTACCTCAACACTACCATTCTGTTTCAGAGTCACTACCTTCTCAAGCGTCAGCTCACCGTTACTCTCAGTGGAGAACACACCTGCATAGAACGTATCATCCACAGTAGAAGCAACACCATCGATCATCACATTCTTCTTAATGTTGATAAATCCGTTACGGCTGAATATATCGGAAATCTTTGTATAATAGTTATTTACATAAGCCGTTGCCTCAGCAGCACCACTATCTCCACCGATCACAACCTGATTGGACTTCTCTTCACTCTCGCCATTCAGCTTCGTTACATTGTAGTAGTAAAGATTCTCCTCATCCACCTCGATCTTCGTATTCTGCTGAAGAAGATTTCCATCCTCATCCAGCTCAAATACATAATAGGTGCCATCCGGAACATCCGTCCATGTAGCTGTACCACTGGAAGCATTCTGGATATGGATATCCTTTAAATAATCATCACGGAACGGGATCGTACCTTCCTGATCCGAAAAAACGCCAACCTTATAAGTTACATCCTCCTTCGTTTCCAGAGGAATCACATTGTCATTCTCATCAACATTATAGATCCTCTTCGTAACCTGGATCTGTGTATGCTGTTTCGTTGAAGCCTTCGGATATGCCTGCACATCATACATCCAGCCCTGCTCCTGATCTGCAAAAGGAACGGAGATCAGCATCGGTGAAACCGCAACACTGCTGTTCGCATCTGTCTGCACCACCAGATACATGCCCTCAGCCAGATCGGTAACAATAATATTACCCTCTGCATCAGAGGTTCTGGACAGACCCCACACATCCACGCTTCCGCTGCTGATCATATCTGCCAGCTGCCCTGCTGCTTCATACCAGCCGTCAGCCGTCGTGATGGAATCAAAATCGATTGCTGCGGCAGCCAGTGCCTCATCCAGCACGAAATGCACATTACCATCAAAATTCACACTGCCAACCCTGTAGATTGTCAGCCCTACACCCGGCAACGAAGTCTGATTTCCCTCCTCATCCGCCTGCTGAACCGTCAACGTCAGATTACCCATTGTTCCAGCTACATAATCCCCGGCGAAAACCGACTGCAAAACACTCGTGACCAGCATAGCCGTCAGCATCAGAACAGCCAGAAGGCTCCGGAATATTTTCCCTTGCTTTCTTCTATTTTTCATCGCTCTCTGCCTCCTCTTTCCTTTCTGAAAGCTGTTTCATTCTGCGTTTTTTATCCTTGCGGCGGACAATCAGGTAAATCAGCAGAATCAGAATAACAAGCGCTGCCGCACCGCCGGCAAGAACCCTCTTCGGATCCACAACCGCAAGCTTCTGCGGAATCGTTTCGTCATTCTTAGTAACTTCTTCCTCCACATACTTCGTCCGAATACCACGAACAAGAAGTCTGTGAGTATTCACCGCATAAGGCGTACACGTAACCAGTGTCACATGATCCTCACCCTCAACAATATCCAGGTCACTGGTCTCATCCGGAAGCACCGTCTTGATCTGATCCACCTTGTAGGCCAGATTCTTGCCAAGAATGTGCAGGATAAAAATATCTCCCTTTTCCATCTGATCCAGATCTGTAAAAAGCTTCGCATTCGGAAGACCTCGATGCGCCGCCAGAACCGCATGGGTGCTCTTGCCTCCGATAGGAAGACTGGTGCCCTCCACGTGGCCCACACCCTTTTCCAGCACGGTCTTGCTCAGTCCGTGATAAATAGCCAGCTTCGCTTTGATCTTTGGAATCTCGATACTGCCCATCAGTCCGTCACCGTTAGGATCCAGGACTCTGTCATAAGGATGACTCAGCTCATAAGTATCCTCTTCCTCAAAAGCATCTACAATGGCATTCACCGGATGCTCGGCATTATACTCCTTCGCCTCTTTCCACAGCCTGTCATAGTCATTGTCCGAAAGCTCTGTTACCGCTTCCTCGTACTTACTGACCAGCTGTGCGTTACGGTACTGGTTCCACATATCACTGATCGTAGGATAAAGGAACACCCCCGCCCCCGCCAGAAACACCAGGGCGATAAAAATGTTCAGGACAACATTACTCTTTTTCTTTTTTTTCTTTTTAGCCATAAATCATTTCCTGCGTCGTTTTTTGTTCTGAACAGAATTGATACCGGCAACCAGGATCACCGCGATCACAATTCCGATCACAACACAGAGAGCAAGCATCGGAAGCGTCGGATTGGTGATTCCGGTAACCTTCTTCTCTGCTTTCTGAACCGCCTTCGCAGCCTTCATCGGAACTCTGTGTCCCCTCACCAGAAGTCTGTGCGTATTCACCGCATAAGGCGTACACGTAACCAGCGTTACATAATCATCCCCATCCGTGATACCCAGAGACTCTGTCTGCTCCGGAAGAACGGTAAGAATCTGATCCACCTCGTAGGCAAGAGTCTTACCCAGCACATGCAGGTAAAAAACATCTCCCTCTTCCACAAGATTCAGATCTGTAAAAAGTTTCGCACTTGGAAGTCCTCTGTGTGCCGACAAAATACAATGGGTACTCTTGCCGCCAACCGGAAGACTGCTGCCGAACAAATGACCGGCACCCTTCTCCAGAGTCTCATCTGTCGTGTAATGATAGATTGGAATGCTCACATCGATCACAGGAATCTCCACATACCCCATCATTCCATCACCATTCAGGTTCAGAAGAGACTCATATGTACTGTCCGTCTGGCCATCCCTCACGGAAAAAGCATCCGGCACACTTTCCTGCTTGATCTGTTCGTTATACTCCTGAGCTGCCTTCCACATACTGTCAATCTTCTCCGAATTATCATCCGAAGAAACACTGCTGCTATAATTACTGATCAGCAGGCTGTCCCTGTACCGGTTCCAGGCATCACTGACCATTGGATACAGCAGTATGGACAACCCTATCAGAAACAGCAAACCAAGTCCAATATAATTTTTCTTCTTATTCTTTCTCATAGGTTTCTCCATACTGTTGTATTACCATTCCGGCCCCCGAAGGGGCCGGGCGGTAATGATTTTTTCAACAGAATAATCAGAAACTATTCTGTTTTAATACTTGCTTTGTCGTTGCTTATAAATAATTTTTGAATTGAATCGATCCGGCAATCAAACGATTACTCCTCAGATCCTTTTCTGCGGCTGATGAAGAAAGCACCAGCAGCGCCAGCCATAACTACAACACCGATGATAGTGAAGAGGTATGTTCCCATGCCACCTGTGGATGGAAGGGTACCGAGTTTGGTGTTCTTAACCATTGTAAGGACCTTTACATTTGCAGTTTCCCCTGCATTATTATAAGTAGCTGTATGTGAATCCGCCTCATCATTCTGATTTTTAATAGTTACTGTATAATTTTTCAGTTTATTAGTATCATCATTCTCGTACTCAGCTTTAATTTTAATCTCATACACATTGTCTGTAATCTGATAAGTAGAAGGTGCTTTTGTCTCTTTTAAATAATATGTTCCTTCTTTAAGCCCCTTAAATACTACAGAACCTGTGTTGTCAGCTGATATTGCTGTATTAACTACTTTCTCTAATTTTTCATCAGAATACAGTGTAAACTCTGCACCACCAAGTTTAGTTTCTTCATTTGTAGCATCAACCTTAGCAATCTGGCCATTAATGTCAAATGTATATGTGTTAGTCTCAGCCTTTTTACCATCTTCGCTCTGACCCGGATTATGTGTGTAATCTAAAGCAACTTCATTATGTGCCGCATCAAAGTTAGATGCACTTTCTGTTAATTTTGCAGAATATGTTACTACAACAGCCCTATTTTTATCTGTTGCCTTTCTTAAACTAGCAATATAAGCAGAGTTGAATTTAAGTTCAAATCCAGAAACTGTTGCCTTTAACTCATAATTGCTTTTATCAATGTCAGCACCACCAACAATTACTTTAATTGTATTTGTATCAATTTCCAGATTTCTAACTGTATCTTTCATTGTATATTTTAAAGAATCCGCTGTATATTCCTCACTATAAGAAGGAATTGTTCCAGTAATAGTATACTCTACTGTACCCCCAACAGGAGCACTTTTCTCATTTACTGTTTTGGTGATTTTAATTTCTGATGATTTAGCGTAAGCGTCCTCTGTTGCAAGCCCCCAATTACTCTTTGCATCTAATGCTTCTGTAGCCATTTTGTTTCCATCTGTGTAATATACACTTACAAGCATTGGATTGTAGATTTTCTCAGAACCACCTGTAACTAAAATTAAGTATGTTCCTACTTGTAAAGCTTCTTTCGATGTACCATCCTCTCCAAGAGTTAATACTGTTCCAGTTGTACCCTCAGTAATCGATTTGGCAATAGTGGTAACATCTGTATCTGTGATGTTCAGCTTTCCATTTCCATCAAAAACTGTTGCATCACTCTTATTTGCAAGCTTAGTCCAACTATATCCTGTAAAACCAAAAGCATTATAATCAGCTTTTACCAACTTGTATGCTGTAACTGTTGCTCCTGATTCTACATTTGTAATTTTAACCTGCTTAGAATCTGCTCCTGTTGGTTTTCCAGCTGTTGCCTCAGTTGCAAATGCTGTAGATGCCATAGCCAGCACCATAACCGCTGCTATCAGTATCGCACTGATTTTCTTAAATAAATTTTTCATAAGGTTTGCTCCTTTCCTTTTTGCATTTTTTCTTTTTCGCCCTTCATCGGCTATTTACAATTAATGTGTTACGATCTCTTTGCTTCTTCCTCCCTTCGTTTATTATTTATAAACAACAGGAGTGCAGTTGCAAGAATCGCTACACCACTGATTGTAAATCCATAGGTTCCCGGACCACCGGATTCTGGTAAGGAATAAAGTTTAGCATTGGTAAGCTGGTAAATCTTTTCATTACCATTTGGACTAACAGTATCATCACCATGTGTTACCGTTATATTTCTATCGCTTCCTACTATGATTTTCCATGGTTTTGCAGATAACTGATATCCAGCCGGTGCTTTTCTTTCAACCAATACATAATTTCCAATTGGAAGGTTCTCTATAGAAACCTTTCCATTTCTGTCAGATTCATACTGATTAATCGGATCACCTGTTTGTTCTCCATCCGTATTAGCTTTATATAAATCAAATTCAGCACCTGACAACTTCTTTGTATTGGTCTCAGCATCAACTTTCTCAAAATCAATATTCACAACTGTTTTTTTATTAGTGAATTCGGCAATTCCAACTCGTCCGTCTGTTGTATTTCCATTCTGTGGAACCTTATTTTGATTTGTGTCTGTTCCCATATCGAATGTAATACCATCTGACAAATCTTCAGTAATTACGCTGGCACAATTGGTTCCTTTACCTGTTGCAATACTCTGTAATTCATAACTAGTATTGTCTGAAGACTCTTTAACTACATAAGCACCTTGGGACAGTTCACTTAATTTCTTATTATCAAGTTCAAGTTTTGCGTTGGCTCCATCTACAAGCTCAAATACTGCAGTTGCTTCTTTTCCGCCTTTTGCAATCTTTGCAGTTGCAGTTGCAACATCTCCATTTTTGTCTGTAATTGTGAATCTAAATGTTTCTTCCTTCTCAGCTTGCACATCCAGTTTTTTAACGATCTGCAATTCACCAGCAATCACATTCACAATATAAGTGCCTGTTGATGCTACATTTGAATCAACACTAATTCCACCCTTTGGTTTTCCAACTAAATCAGGTTTTGGAGCATTTTCATCTTTATATAATTCTACATTCGGCTCCTTAATCTTAGGTTCATAAGTAGCTAGTTTTTGGTTTCTTTCATCTTTTGAATATGGATGATAAGTAACCGTTAACTGATACTCCTCCACCTTTTCTCCAACTGAATTAGCAAGGTGCTCATCAGCATTTCCCTTAACTATTTTATAAGTATAAGTGAAATATCCTACTGCATCATTAGAACCAGGATATATATACTGATAAAGTCCTTCACCGCCAATGGTTAACTCTTTATCCGTATTTAATTTCCTAATATCATCCCCTGTCAAATCAGGTAATTTAACACTATTCTTACCAGCATCCATAGGCTTCACAGCCGTTAAAGTTTCCTTTTTATTGAGCTGTACAACTTTTATCGTTTCAGCAAGTTCATTTCCAAAATTCTTTGCCGTTATTGGATCACCTTTGAATACTGTTATTTCTTTACTGCCGATATTTAAATTAAGAAGCTTAACATTAACAGATGGTTGCTCAAACTTTTTAATACCACCACCATCCAGATGAATACCTGAATCTGCACCATTAGTAGGAATCATGTTTCCACCAATGAAGTCGTCTTTCGCCTGAATACGGAAACTTGCATTCCAACCTTTGTCCTTCTCGTTCTCTGTGGCTGTATTTCCAATTCTGGCCACCTGTCCTGTCCAGGTAATTTTAGTTGTACCGTCAGCCTGTTCAACAATCGTAACTTTTCCCACTTCCGAACCTGTAGTTCTATCTGTCCAGATAATTTCCTTCGATCCGTCCTTATTGGGGTTAATTTTTCCTGTTCCAAGCCTACGGTTAGTTGCCAAATCATTTAATCCATCATTCGTAAGCTTAAATCTTGCATCAATCACATCTACGATTTCTTTAGGCTGCACTGTAAACAAATCACCAATACTACCAGCAATAACATTAAATGTGTTTACTAAGTCGTTTAGACCACTAGTATCATACGCATACTTTTTAGTACCATCGCTAGATTTAGTTGCTATATGTTCGCTCAGAAATTCACTTCCGGTTATTAATTTATGGTTTGAATTTTTATGAATTTTAGTAAAGCCCAAAAATGAAGTCTCTTTCCAGCCTTCATGTCCTGTATAATCCTCTGTTGTAGCAGAATATCCTTCTTTCCATTCAAAAGTATCTCTAGCTTTAAGCCCAACACCAACCGTATATAAAGTTGTTGCATCGTCTTTTATAAGCTTCGCATTATTAACTGCATTATTGGCAACCATACAATTCCAGTTATTATTACTACTACTATGTCCTGGCAAACCATCTGTCATAAACACTACATACTTATTTTTTTCGTGCTTTGCACTTGATAACTGATTTCTAGCAGTCTCCAATGCAACTCCCATTGGTGTTCCACCGGAAGCATCCTGGTCAGCAATTGTCCTCTTTAAACTTGACACATCTTCATCTTTGTTTAATTGCTTAAATCCCGAATTCGTTATTGAAGTATTACCTCCCTCATCTCCACTATACCAGATTATTGCTATTTCACTCTCCGATGATTTAGACTTTAAGGTATCTATAAAAGTGTTCGCTGCATTTTTTAATGCTGCAAGCTTAGTAGTATCCATAGAATTACTAGCATCCAATACCATTACTACACTCGCACCTTGTGCCCTCACATCTCCTTCGCGTCCGGTTGTTTCTGCATTCAGATTAATCTTATAAATTCTATTCTCATAATCAACAACTTCAGCTGTTTTGCTACTGGTAAGATTATTTTCGGCTTCTTCCTTCTCAGTGTAGTTAGTGATCTGTTTGTTCTCAATTTCAGTCGTACCATCTGCTTTATAAAGCTTAGCAGTTGCCTTATTATTTTCAACAGATACTTTTACTTTATAACTCTCCGTGGATTTGACATAGCCAGACGGTGCCTCTGTTTCTGTCAATGTATAAGTTCCGACTGAAAGATTTTCAAACTTCAAAAGACCATTTTCATCAGATGTTACATTATACGTTTTCGCCGAATCACCATCCAATGTAAGAGTAAATTTTGCTCCAGATAATGGCTGATTGCTTGTATTTACCTTTGTAATTTCGAGACTGGCTACATTGTTGCGTGTATTAGTAACTGTTACCTTCGCATCACTACCTAACTTAATTTTTCCTGATGCTGTATCAGTTGTACTAACAACCTCTGCCTCCTCAATACTGTACTCAGGATTTCCATAATCCTTTGTATTAAGATTGATCTCGTTAACCTCAAAGCTTGTTCCAGCTAAAATTTGTTCAAGAACTACTGTGTATCCTGCAGGAACTGAAGGAACAACACCATTAACTGCTTTTCCACACACAGTCTTATTCGTTGCCTTCTTTAAGCTTCCATTTTCACTTGTATAATAATTTCCTTCAGAATCTTGCAGATAATAATTTCCTGTATAATGCTGACTATTCAACTTTATCTCAAAATCAAATTTATCATTTACAGGAATATCACCTTTAATTTTTTTGGTAATACACAGCTTACGACTATTTTCCTCACTACACTTGTTAGTAAAAGTTACCCATGGTCTACTGTCAACTGTAGCTACACTAGAAATAACATTTCCACTCTGATTTGTTGCATTTTTCCCATTGATTAAAACCTGATCATATTTGTCATTTGATACATCAAGTTCTTGAACCCTATAATTCTTATTTTCCTCAAGTCCAGAGAAAGTTGCATGCTGACCAGGTTTCAACGTAAACACATTAGCGTAGGAAACGTCATTTATTGTTTCACTCTTGAACTTAACTTCGCTACCATCGCTTAAAATACCTGCAGTACTTGATGGAACATACTTCCTGCTGTCATTCTGAACAAGTAACTGAAATTTAAACTCTACATCTGCATACTTCTCTTTATCCGTATTACTCAACTGTTTTTCAACCGTAACCGACTTCTTCGGAACTGTTGGAAGATTGAACTTAAGCTTACAGTTGGAATCACCCTCACCTCTTTCGAGATAATAGAAATTAATTGTATGCATTGTATAATCTGCGAAACGATTCTCTCCGCTAACAAAATCTCCTGTTGTTTTTGCATCAGCAAATAATTGTCTTAAATTTAGATTATTATTGTTACCAACTGTAACGTTGCCATTAGCAAAATTAATAGAACCAGACGCTGCATTATGAACACCACCAATATCCAACACCAAAACGCCATCGATGTAAACCCATACATCATCATCTCCAGAAAACTCAAATACCATATCATTCCCTTGAATTTTTCCGTCTTTTGGCTGAATGAATTTAGCTGACATTGTCATACCAAAATGGTAATCTGGATTCGTTGAAATTCCATAAATACCAGAGCCGTTTGCTGTATGTTCTATAACAGAATTACCTAATGTATTGAACGGGAAGAAACTTCCATGCTTTGGATAGCTTTGTAGGCCTACTGCATTTCCACGACTTCCTGGTACCTTATATACAGTAAAATTTTTTGTCTTTGTATCAAACTGTGCAAAATTTTCAGCACTATCATATTCATAGTAACCATCTGCATCTTTTTTAAATAAGTAATTTGCATCAGAATAAACCGTCTTGCCCGTACCGGAAGTTGTTGAAAATAAATACGAACTACTCTCGTTCTTCCCCTTATTTAATGTCGGATATGAATCTGATCCCAATGTATTTTTCATAATGCCAGGATAGGGAGTAGCCGACCCTGTCCAATTGTTATAAGCGTCTCTTTGATCTTTTCCATTACTAAACTTCAAAGAATGATCATCATTTATTGGATTGGTATCGTAATTAAACATATTGATAGTAATACCACTGGCAGCACTATCAACAGTGCTCTCCTTATCATAACTACTCGTTGTCTGTACAGAAGTGAAATCATCTGCCAACCATACAACTGAGAAAGTAGAAAAACTCTCTGTTTCAAAGTTTGCACTTTCAATCTCTCCATTGTCGGTTGTACTTACTTCAGCCTGTCCATCATTGCTCATATTAACAACTTCTGTGACATTACCATTTGCATCCTCCACAAAATGTACCAGAGATACATTCATGTTTTCCTGTGCTGTATCTGTTTCTGCTACACCTTCCGGGATTTCTGCTTCTTTGTAGGCTATAGATACTCTGACACTTCCGTTCTGCGGTTCGATCTTAGTTCCATCGTCATTCAGAAAACTGATATCGTATGCAAGAAATCCTGCTACTGTATAACTCTCATTTTCTGCACCCTCGTGAAGCTGTTTCTCTATATCTGCATACTGGTCAGAACCTTTCTCGATCGGAGTCACAACAAACTGTGCACCTTCCGGAATAACGCCCTTCACTGCTGTTGCAGTTACAACTACATTACCAACTTCCTGAGAATAAGAAACTTCTTCGCTTTCCTGCACATCCTCAGGCTCTTCTGCCTCATCACTGCTGTCAACAACCTGTGCCATATCACTTCTTATGTAAGCCTCGGTTCCTTCCCAGGAAACCTTGTACCAGGTTGCTCCGTCCTCTGCTGTTACGGTATCCAGAAGTGTGAGCTGTGTTCCTGCGTTTACAGTTGCCAGAACCTCTGCCTCGATAGATGGGCTGACACGAAGATTCGTATCGTCTCCCAGAACCTCGATCAGGCTTGTCTCACCATTCTCATCTGCTGCCGGAACCTCCTCCGGGCTCGCAATATCCTCTGCCGGTTCTTCCACCACATCCGGATTCTCTGCCGGCGCTTCGGTAGGTTCAGCATCCGGATTCTCCGCCGGAGCCTCAGAAGGCTCTGCATCAGGAGTTACCTCCGGATTCTCTGCTGCCGGTGTCTCAGCTGCATCCTGCTCAGGCTCGTCCGAAATATCCATTCCGTCCGTAAGCTCCTCTGATGCGATAGGCACCTCGTCCTCATTACCAGAAACAGCTTCTGCCTCGACATCTGCTGTCTCAGGAGAATCCCACATAACGGCAAAAACAGCTGCGTTGCCAGTCTCAACCTGAAGTGTCTGGATCTGTTTGCCCTCGTTGACATTCAGAACCTTCAGATCCTCGTTGGCCTGTAAGGTGTTAACATCAGTATCACCGGTACTGCTGTTATAATGAAGCTTCTCAACGGTTACACTCGTGCTGGCTGCATCGGTAAGCTCCGGTGCTGCCGGTGTCTTGTACTCAAAAGTTACTCTGACTCTGCCGTTCGGCTCGACTCTGTTTCCGTCGCCATCAGCAAAATACACATCATACGCAAAAAAACCTCTCAGGCTGCTGCCCTTGTCTGTAGCTGCTGCTGAAAGCTTCTGAGAAACTGTATCATAAGATACGGATGAATTCTCGTTTACGCCGTCAGCCTTCAATGCTGTATTCTGCGGAAGAGCTCCGTCCTCCAGTGCCTCTGCTGTTACTTTAACAGAATCATTCTCATATGTAAGCGTCGATTGCTGCGCCTGTTCCGTTTCCTCCTGGTCAGCGCTGCTTACATCCGGTGTCGATTCTTCGGCCGCTGGTTCAGATGTAATTTCGCCATCTGTAAATATATCCTCCGTTCCATCTCCGAACGCCTCACTCGCGGAGATCGTATATGCACTCGGCATACAGGATACCATCAACGCCAAAGCCACCATAAATGCCAGGAGTTTTCTGATCTTATTATTCCTTAATTTTTTCATACCTTTCCCGCTTTCCTGTGTGTGCATTAACGTGTACTGTATTTCTTATTACTTTACTTCTGTTTATATTCCTTTCTCTTAAAAAAGCTTCATGTTTTTAGCCGGTGAGTAAACAGGTTACACCTTTACAATATTTTACCCTTATGTGATTGTAGTGTCAATATACCAGACATTTTTGGTAAGGATACTGACATTATCAGATGCTATCGAAAATCAGCCTTCAACTCCTCCTTCTTAACTTACTCGTTCACTGGTTCTTTTCGCCTGATTTTTCAATAAAATCTGACTATTCGTGGTATTTATTATACAACACTAATAGTTGTTTTGTAAGGCACTTTTTTTCATAAAAAAGTGCCTCTGTCACTATTTTAACATGAATTTCTTCAGCTCATCCCGCTTCTTGACATTCAGCTTGCAAAAGATATCCGTAAGGTAATGCTTGACAGTATTAACGGAAATCCCCAGATGCTCTCCTATCTCCTTATTGCTCCATCCCCCACTTGCCAGCATGGCAATAGAAAACTCCATCGTCGACAGCTCTCCCGTAACCTTTCTCCGGTTTTCCGGATTATGAAGCGCCATCCAGCCCCTGCTGAAAGAAATCACCCCTTTCGTGATACGCTGATACGCCTCCGGATCCTGATTCCGGATACAAGCCTCGACCAGCCCCCGCAAAAGCCCATGATGCTCAATAAAAGGCTCCAGAAACCCATCCATCTTCGCCAGCTCCCAGCTCCGGAGCATCTCCTCCTGCGCCTCCTGCTTATGCTTTCGGTTTATCGCACACACCGCCATCATACAATGGATATACGTCATACTGATCGGATACGGCCTCTCCGCCATAAACAAAGCAGCCTTACCCATCCCATAAGCACTCCATATCTCCCCGTTAAGATAAGTATGGTGAGCCATCACATACGTAGCAAAAAGCCTCAGCCCCTCAGGAAGCATCCTGCTGTACTCCCCAAAAGCAGGCATCCCATCCGTAGGCAGATGAAGCAAAACCGCCCCCACATACCCCGCCAGAAGACAGGACGCATAAACATCCTCAGGAACCTTTTTCTTCATAGCCAGCTTCAAACAGGACTGGATTCCCTCCATCCCCCGCTTAGCCGCCGCCACATTCCCCAGCGTCAGATTAGAATACCCATACAAAATACACGCCGAAAGCCGCAGCTCAATAACCCGGCTGGACAGATACCCCCTCGTGATCTCACAACACTCCTCAGCCCGCCCCGTAAAATAAAAAAGCTCAGCCCGCGCAATATTCCTCAAATCCACATCCACAAACCCCTCAACAACCTCCCGAGCCCTCCCAGGCTCAAAAGACGAATTCAAAAGCGGCAAAACCATATAATCACACAAACAACCCACTCCCCTTCCAAAACCCAGGCAGCCCCCAAAAGACCACCCTCAAAACCAGACCAACAAACCTCCGAAGCCCTTCACCCAAGCCACATCAACACACATCCGAAGCCCATCACACAACCCTCATCAACACACATCCGAAGCTCACCTCTCAAGCCACATCAGCATACATCCGAAGCTCTTCTCTCAAGCCACATCAGCATACATCCGAAGCTCTTCTCTCAAGCCACATCAGCACACATCCGAAGCTCTTCTCTCAAGTCCCACAAAACAGTCACCAAAACTCCGGATATCAATCAACCAGTCAATCAGTCAACCTCAACCAATCAGGCCAACCATCTTTTTCCATAATTATAATCCAAAATACTCCAAAAATAAATTTAAATATTACACAAAAACACCACACCCTATCCAAAACAGCCTCTATCCCCCAATCCCCTCACGACAAATCGCAAAAAACTCACCCCACCCACATCCAACGCAGCGCCGATGCCACACCACCTCCCGGCACATCACAAGGAAACTCAGCCCCTGCAGCCATCCAGCGCAGCGCTGATGGCCCACCACCCTCCCGTCAGACCACCACACCTCACACCCCCAAAAACCAGAACGGACAGACTGCCAGCGAGGCGGCTGCATGGTCGTGCCCCGGTGCGTCGGAGTAAGCCGCTGGTCATACTTGGCGCCTGAGGCACCTGGCGGGAAGGTACTCTGCGGCCACAAGCCGCAGAGTAAGCCCCATCTGTCTGAGCCAGGTACGCATCAGCGTACATGGCGAGTTATGGGGCGCCCTGCACGACAGGCGCCTCAGACGCCTAGAATGACCCGGCGAAACGACCGCACCAGGCACGACCATGCAGCCGCCTCGCTGGCAGACTGACCGTTCGTCCCTCCCTCCATCCCTCCCCATCCACACCAAAAAAAGAGCCCCCAGGCACAAACACCCGGGAACTCTCCCAAAAACAAAACAACATCATCTCCCCCTCCGCAGCTTCCTCAGCTCTCTCTCCAACCGATCCGCACGCGCCTTCTCTCTCAATGTATTCACCCTCTCTTCACTCCGCCCCTGTTCAATCCCTTGACTGATTCCTTGACTGATCCCCTGTTCAATCCCCTTATTAATCCACATCTGCTCAATCTCAAAACTCTTCATATACGCCACCGTAACCTTTCCATCATCTTTAACAACCCTGACCATCTCCAGCAACTCCCTCAAAACATCATTTACCGCATTCACCTCCCTGGTATCCTCCAAAAAATGAAGCAGCGCCACCAGCTCCTCAGGCACACCCGCACCATCCCCCTTCGTATTCAAAAAAACCGTCCTCAGCCCATCATCATACTCCATCTCCGGAACCTCCTCACACATATTCCGGATCGTATACACCATCCTACCCCGATCAAACGGATCATACGAACAGACAAAGATCACAAAAACCCTCTTAAGCTTCCCGAAACCCTCACCCTTCTTCAAACATCGGCTGTCGATGATCGCATGGTAAAACCGCACCCGCTTCGGCAGATCCTTCAGACTCACAACATCACCATTATTATCCGGCTCAATATCAAAAATAGAAGGATCCGCCAAAACATCCATCAGCTCCTCCTCAGCCAAAACATCAAGCCGCGCCCCGCGAAAACCCTCATCCCGGCCACCAAAAGCCCTCTGCGCAACAACCCGCAGCCTCCCGATCTCACGCCCCAGCACCACCTGCAGCAGCAACCTGCAAAACCTCTCACCAATACCAGGAAACGTCATCACCGCATTAAACAAAAAATCATCCAGAAGATTCATATCCTCAAGCCGCTTCCTCTGCATAAGACTCCTCCTTTCACTATGATGGCAAAAGAAAAAACCTCACACAACCAACCGGCTCCTCCCCGCCATATTTATACAACCAACCATATGGGGATCAGATAGCCGAACGGCCCAGAATGTTCCCAGATATGTATCTTCAGTATAACCACTCCACCATCAAAAGTCAACAAAAACCCTTCGACAAAAACCGCCAAAACCTCATTCCACTGCATCCACCACAGCGCCGATGCCACACTCCCCCACAACGCATCCACCACAGCGCCGATGCCCCTCCCCTCCCGGCACACCACAAGGAAACTCAGCCCCTGCAGCCATCCAGCGCAGCGCTGATGGCCCACCCCCTTCCGGCAAACCACCACCCCCTCACACCCCCAAAAAACAGAACGGACAGACTGCCAGCGGGGCGGCTGCATGGTCGGGACCCGGTGCGTCGGAGTAAGCCGCTGGTCATACTTGGCGCCTGAGGCACCTGGCGGGAAGGTACTCTGCGGCCACAAGCCGCAGAGTAAGCCCCATCTGTCTGAGCCAGGTACGCATCAGCGTACATGGCGAGTTATGGGGTGCCCTGCACGGCAGAAGACTCAGACGCTTAGTATGACCCGGCGAAACGACCGCACCAGGCACGACCATGCAGCCGCCCCGCTGGCAGACTGACCGTTCGTCCCTCCCCCCATTCGTCCCTCCCCACCCACACAAAAAAAGAGCCCCCAGGCACAAACACCCAGGAACTCTCCCAAAAACGCAAAACTCAAATATCCAATTATCATCAATCGTTACCAGTTGTCACCAACCATCACCCAACACGCAGCCGAAACTTCTGAATTTCCTTCTCACTGGAAACCCTCTCAATCTCAGCCCCAAGACTCCTGAGCTTCTCCTCAAAATTCTCATACCCACGCTGGATATAAACAATATCATCAACAACCGTAACACCCTCAGCAGCCAGCCCCGCAATAACAAGCGCAGCCCCCGCACGAAGATCCGGCGCACTCACACGCGCCCCCGTAAGCTTCCTCACACCATCAATAATAGCAGAGTTCCCCTCCACCTTAATATTGGCACCCATCCGTGAAAGCTCATCCGCATACTTAAACCGGTTCTCAAAAATACTCTCAGTAACAATACTCGTACCCTCAGCCAAAGCCAAAGTAACCGCGATCTGCGGCTGCATATCCGTAGGATAACCAGGATAAGGCAACGTCTTCACATGCGTACGATGAAGCACATGCGGCGCACGGACACGAACCGCATCATCAAACTCCTCAACCTCACACCCGATCTCCTCAAGCTTAGCCGTAGTAGCCTCAAGATGCTTTGGAATAACATTACGAACAGTAACATCACCACGAGTAGCCGCAGCAGCAAACATAAACGTACCAGCCTCGATCTGGTCCGGAATGATCGAATACTCCGTACGATGAAGCGTCTCAACACCACGGATACGGATCACATCCGTACCGGCACCCTTGATATTCGCCCCCATACTGTTCAGGAAATTCGCCACATCAACAACATGCGGCTCCCTCGCAGCATTCTCAATGATCGTACGACCAGCCGCCATAGAAGCAGCCATCATGATATTAATAGTAGCACCAACAGAAACCACATCCAGGAAAATATGGCTTCCATGCAGATTCTCCGCCTTGGCAACAATAGCACCATGACAGATATCAACATCCGCACCAAGAGCACGGAAACCCTTCAGATGCTGGTCGATCGGCCTGCTGCCGATATTACATCCACCCGGAAGCGGAACCTCCGCATGCTTATACTTACCAAGCAAAGCACCCAGAAGATAATAAGAAGCACGGATCTTCTTGATAAACTCATAATCCACGCTGAGATTGCCGATAGTAGAACCGTTGATCTTTACAGTAGACTTATCAATACGCTCAACCTGAGCCCCGATCTCGGAGATCGCCTCAAGCAGAACATTGATGTCCCTTACATCTGGCAGATTCTCGATCAATATAGTTTCATCAGTCATAATGGCTGCTGACAATATCGCAAGCGCCGCATTCTTCGCACCCGCAATATCCACTTCTCCAACCAGAGGATTGCCGCCTTTAATCACATACTGTTCCATAACACACCTCTATTATTTACTCCTCTATGAGCAGAAACTTTCTCTGAATTTACTGCAGGAACAAACGTTCCGCAATACCGTTTTTTAGGTCAGTTGTATATTATAACATATATTTCAGATTTGTAAACAATTTATGACGAAAACCTGTCACAACACATGACCCGAAACACTCCAGCAAACCGTTTCCACAAGCCAACAGTTACGCCTTATCTCCCCTGTTCTTCAATGCCTCAAGCACAACCTGGAGACTCCCCTCCAGATCCTTATCCTCTTCATCCACCACAATATCCGCATATTTCTCATACAAAGGAACACGCTCATCATAAAGACTCGCCAGCGTCTGTCCCTCCTTGAGCACGACTCCACGTCCCTTAAGATTACCAAGACGCCTGGAAAGAAGCTCCAGCGAGATCTTAAGATACACCACAACACCCTCAGACTTCAGATGCTGCATAGCCTCATCGCAGTAAACCACACTTCCACCGGTAGCGATCACCGTATTCTCCACCTGGATCGAAGCATTCACACGATTCTCGATTGCCTTGAAGCCCTCCGTCCCCTCATCCGCGATGATCTCACTCAGAGTCCTTTTCTCCGCCTTCTGGATCAGAAGATCTGAGTCAATAAACTGGTAACCAAGTACCTTCGCAAGTACGACACCGATGCTGCTCTTCCCCGCACCAGGCATCCCTATCAGTGTAATATTATTCATACTGTACCCTTTCATTTTAGCATAACAGCTGCCAAATCTCAACAAACGCTACGGCTCCGCAGAACCTACCGTTTCTCTCTCCCTGCCTTTCCCGACATCTTTAACTTCCCTGACGTCCCTGGCTTTCCCGACGTCTTTAACTTCCCTGACATCCCTGGCTTTCCCGACGTCTTTAACTTTCCTGACATCCCTGGCTTTCCCGACGTCTTTAACTTCCCTGACATCCCTGACTTTCCGGCCTTCTCTGCCTTCTCCGATTTCTGCTGCTTCTTCTTTACGCTATAGCCAAAGGTTCCCACTTTCCGGCCACCCGCCAGATACTCCCCATGGGAATAGACCAGAAGACCTGCATCATTGAGACAAAACCTGTTATTTTTATCCATATAAGCTTCATCCGCATGGACCGCAAGCACATCAGCAAGAAACATGTCATGAGACCCCAGCTCCTTCACCTCACGCACCCTGCACTCGATTGAAACCGGAGCCTCCCCGATCATCGGTGCAGAAACAAACTGCGCTTTCTCTTTCGTAAGGTTCAGCTTCCGGAACTTGTCCACATCACGTCCAGAACGGACCCCGCAGAAATCCGTTGCAAACGCCAGCTCCTCCGTTGTCAGATTGATCACAAATTCACCCGTTTTCCGGATCATATCATAGGAATAACGGGAAGGTCGGACAGAAATATAAGCCATCGCCGGATTGGTACACACCGTACCCGTCCACGCAACCGTTATGATATTATCGTTCCCCTCACCATCGGTAACACTCACCATTACAGCCGGCAGCGGATAGATCATGTTCCCCGGCTTCCATAACTGTTTCGCCATTTTCCGTCACCTCTTATGCATAATCGCTGTTCATCATCTGAGCAGCCTCCATCATAGCCGGGATCAGCTGCTTCTTTCTGGAAACCACACCCGGCAGACTGAAGGTATCTCCATCCGGTTTCCGCTCAAAAGCGATCTCCGCCATCTGCTGGCTGCCCTCCCCGTAAAACAGAAGCTCTGTAGACTCCTCCAGGATATTCGTCAGCATAAAATAAACTCTCGTGATATCATGACGGCCACACTCACTCACCATAAACGGCATCAGCTTCTCCTTGATCTCCTTAAGCTCCTCGCTGTCCATGGAACTGATCTGACCAACACCAAAGGAAACATTACCCTCACCGATAAACTTCTTGTAATCCTGATAAAAAATCTCCTCCGGAGACTTATCCTTCAGATTACTTCCCGCAGAAAACATCTCCCGGGCAAACTCCTCGATCTTGATCCCCGCGATCAGCGCAAGAGCACTGGCAGCGATCTTATCCGTCTGCGTACAGGTCGGTGAACGAAACATCAATGTATCCGAAATGATAGCCGCACAGAGAAGCCCCGCGATCTTTTCCGGGATCTCCAGTCTCTGCTCTCCGTAGATCTCATAAAGGATCGTGCCCGTACATCCCACCGGCTCATTACGAAAAGCAACCGGCGTCATGGTCTGCAAGGTACCCAGCTTATGATGATCGATGATCTCAAGGATCTCCGCCTTCTCGATATTATCAACAGCCTGATCCACCTCATTATGATCCACAAGAACCACTTTCTTTTTATGCATATCCAGAAAATTACGTCTGGAGATCGTACCGATACACTTACCATGAGGATTGATCACCGGAAACGCTCTGTGACGGTTTTTGATCATAACATCCTGGATATCATCCGTAAAATCCTCGGTATTAAACGTAACCATGTTATCCCGCTTCATAACAAAGCTGACCGGAATACTCTGGTTGATCAGACGCGCAATATTAAACGTATCATATGGAGACCGGATGATCACGATATTCTTCTCATGAGCAAGCTTCACAACCTTCTCGGAAACCACGATATTCAGCCCCACGATGATACAGCTTACATTCTGGCTGATCGCCTGAAGATGATCCTCCTCACGGTCACCCATGATGATCATATCATTCTCCTCAACGTAACCCTCCAGCATCTTCGGGTTGGCAGTACCGACAAGCACACGCCCCTTCACAAAATATCCGTGCCCGTTACCTTCCACCACTTCACCGCCAACAGTCTCGGCAATTCTCCGATACTGCGTCCTCGCGTTGGAAAGAAGATAACTGTCTGTAGTATCCATATAGGTCTTTGCGATATCACCAATAGTCACAAGCCCCTCCAGACACCCATCCTTATCCCGGATCGGAAGAGAAACGATCCCGTTCTCCTGCATCAGATCCCAGGTATTCTTCAGCGACATACTCTTATCCGCCTGCGGACTGGTCCGAATATCCATATCCTTGACCTGAGTACCGATATTTCCCAGATAAGCCGGCGGCTGTACGCCAAAACGGTTCAGCACATACCTGGTCTCCTCATTGATCTGCCCCGCTCTCTTCGGGATATATTTTTTATTCTGCGTAGTTCTGTTTTTAATATCCGCATAAGCAATAGCCGAACAGATGGAATCCGTATCCGGATTCTTATGTCCGATTACAAATATTCTCTCCGGTTTTTTCATACACATCCATCCTTTTTCATCCAAAATAATTATAATTTAATATTTGCAAACAAAGCACCCAGGGAAGTAGTAGCCTCTTCCCCCGACTCCGGAAGCTCAAAAGACTCCTCCTCAACCTCCTTAGCCATCAGATCCGATGCCTCTTTAATACTCAGGCTCAACTTACCATCCTTGATCGCGATAACCTTCACCTTAACCTTATCCCCAACATTCAAAACCTCAGAAGGCTTCCGGATCCTCTTCTCACAGATCTGAGAAATATGCACCAGCCCGGAAACCCCGTTCCCAAGATCCACAAAAGCACCATACGGCTGCAAACTCTCAACCGTACCCTCAGTCACAAAACCAACCTGGATATTGGAAATCTTATTCCGTCTCTCCACCTCAGCCCTCTCACGAAGAATCTCCCTGGCCGAAAGCACCAGCCTCTTCTTCGCCTTATCAGCCTCGATAACCCGCACCTGGATCGGCTTATTCAGAAACACCTCAGTATCCTCAACAAACTCCAGATCAAGCCTGGATGCCGGAATAAACCCACGGACACCCTCAACATAAGCAATGGCACCCCCGTTAACGATCCCCTTCACAACAACATCCAGCACCTCACCCGAATCCTGAAGCTCCTTCAGCCTGTCCCAGGCAAGCACATCCGCAGCATCCGCTCTGGAAAGAAGAATATTCCCCTGACCATCATCCCTGCGAAGAACCATCGCCTGAACCTCATCCCCCGGCTGAACAGCCTCTTTAATATTAAACCCCGGCACCCGGGAAAACTCCTCCACCGGAATAAAACCCTCAGCATAAAACTTAAGGTCAAGAACAACCCCCGACTCATCCACACTCACAACAGTCCCTGAGATAATATCACCCTCATCGATCCTCTTAAAAGAAGCCTCCAGCTCCCTCTCAAAATCCTTCATAGACTCCGCCATATCCAGACCTCCCATTCAAACAAAAAACAAACCACCGCCGCCCCCAAAAACAGCCGACAGCACTATAATCCTAATCATTATAGCATGCACACCCCACCCGCGCTATATTTTTTTCCACAAGCCCCAGAGTAAGCCCCATCTGTCTGAGCCAGGTACGCATCAGCGTACATGGCGAGTTATGGGG
>ENA-OWPD01000236-OWPD01000236.1-human-gut-metagenome-genome-assembly--contig:-NODE-236-length-71276-cov-6.139706_pt1 | contig 71276 bp, 68 predicted proteins | sample MGYA00248262_ERZ651842 | MGnify/ENA primary metagenome ERZ651842 (study PRJEB26924, sample SAMEA4378253) | human gut metagenome | biome: human gut; feature: human-associated habitat; material: faeces... | reverse complement strand
CGTAGTCACTTAGAAGTTTCTTCGAAACTTCGGATGCGTGGAAAAGCAACGCAGGACATATGGTATAATGAGCACAAAAGTGCTCATCTTAAAAGTTCCTTGCGGAACTTTGTATGTATTCATAAGGATTGCGTGAATTAGAAATGGAGATTAATATGAAGAATAAAGTACCAATGATTAACATTATCATTATTGCATTATTTAATTATGTATTCCTTGGTACAGAATATATGTATGATAATATGATGTTATATGTTATAAATTCAAATGGAGTAGTAAATGCACAGAATTATATTCTGGGTGTAAGTGTTGCCGGATTTCTTATGTATCCGTTGTTAAAGCGTGTATACAGAAAGAATAATAATATGCTGTTACTGCACATATTTAAAGTATGTGTAGTAATAACTGGCATAATATGTATAGCAGTTATGGGTACACACAGCTCTTATGTCTCAATATTCATAAGCGGTTGTGTATTCTTTGCGATAATGGGAATTGTAGGAAGTGCTGTGCACTATTCACTTGCAGTTAATATAAGCAACTATTCTATGCCGGTATCCTATGCGATAGGAATTGCATATGCACTTGGAGTGCTTATACAGTTTATTGCTAATAATATCGTTAATAATAACTTAGCTGAAAGTATAATGCTGTGCGTGGGGCTTATAGTGCTTGTGTATTACGGCTTTGGAACTGACAGCATGGCTGCTAATAGTGCCAGAGCGGCTGATGGAAGAGCTTCGTATATTGTCTATAAGAATGAGAAAACGGCAGGGATAACGCTTATTATTATAGTTGCACTTATGACTTGTATATTTTCAACACTTGATAATGCCGTAACACTTGTACACGCGGAAGGAAGTGTCGATATTGGACAAACACCAAGAGTTATCCTTGCTGTAAGCGGTCTTGTTGCAGGATATGTGTTTGGAATTAATAAAGGAGCGTTTATTAATATTATTATGTACTGTGTAACACTTCTTTCAGTTATGTGTGTGGCAGTAATAGAACTTGGTGGTCCGTTTATGATAGGACTTGTTGCATTTTATATGTCGGCTGGATTTTTCGTTGTATACTTTACAACAATGTTTATTCAGTTCTCATACAATACAGATATTCCAGAATTATGGGCTGGAATGGGCAGGGCAGTCAATAATGCAGGAGCAGTTATAACAAGCTTTACATCAGTACTGCTTTTATCAAGTGCAAATACAATGATAATAAGCGTTGTCGCACTTGTTTTATTTGCATTAATAAGCGTTGCTATTTATGCTTATTCTACACAGCTTGTAATTAGTGTTAAAGAGCCGGTTAGTACTGAACCTGCTGTAAATTATAAATTAGAAAGATTTGTTCAGGCATATTCACTTACAGAGCGGGAAAAAGAGGTTCTTCAGGTATTAACAGAGTCGGACGGAAATGTATCCGAACTTGCCAGCACGCTGTGTATGTCAAGGTCTGCATTGTACAGGCACATTTCAGCTATCAATGAAAAGACCGATACAAGTTCAAGAATAGGACTTATACAGTTCTACTATTCGTGGAGTGAGAATTAGATTATCAATTAAAGAAAATAAAAAGGCAGGAATATGAGAAACTTTAAGTTATTGCTTAAGAGGTTCTTACTTTCCTGCCTTTGTTATTATAATATTATTCTGTGTTGGTTATGATTTATTCTGTGTCAGTGGATGTCTTCTTGGAAGCAAAATAATCATCGAACTTGTCCATAACAGCACTGTATGTATTCTTGCTTATGTCTGGAAGTTCTTTGCCCCATGATTTGGTTGCAAGCTTAAAGCCTTTTTCTACAGCGGCTTTCATCTTTTGCATCTTTTCTTCATCATCACCAGCAAGAGCCATTGCAAAATCAAAGATTCTTGATGATGTCTGTTTAACTCCCCAATATCCGTCCTCTGAAATATCTTCTTTAGCCTTGGCAATTGTATCAGCATCTGCTGTGAAGTTGCCGCTGGCAAGTACTTTCCACATATCATCAGCAGTTCCGATTGTAATTCCCTGCTTTTCAAACATCTTGCTTACGAGTGACTGTAACTGCTGCATACGATTGTCAGAGTCAGCTTTTAACTGTGCTACTAAAGAAGGATTGGTTGATTTTGATGTAGCAGATGAAACAGTCTGGCCTTTAGAAGATTCATAAGTGGCAGCAGTATCTGAATAATTATTAGCAGAAGCTGTTCCTGATGTCTTGTTGTCTTTATTAGTCTGGCTGGCTGTTGAAGCATAGCCTGTGTAATAAGAATTAACTCCGTTTAATTCCATATTATTCCTCCGTTTCTGTGCATACGCACAATTTGTAATAATTAATAGTTAAATGCTTATAAAAGCAATCTGATAAAACCATCCGTGGCTTTATATATATAATCGGCTGTTTGTAAGGCTTTATTTACATATGTTCTTTATTTTTTCTGTATTTATTAGGTGAAATACCCTTGGTACGCCTGAAAGCATCGCCGAAATAATTACTGTCATTAAAACCACACTCAAATGCAATATCAGTTATTGATTTGTTAGTGTTAAGAAGAAGTTCGCAGGCGTGTTGTATGCGGACATTTATTATATATTCTTTAAAACCAAAGCCGGTAACGCTCTTGAATTTCTTTGAAAGATACGAACGGCTGAGATTGAATTTTTTCGCCACATCTTCAAGTATAAGCCTTTCGCTGTAATGGTTGTAAATGTAAGTTGCAACCTCCTGCATAATTCTGTTATTAACGTCAATCTCTTTTATTACATTTTCTTCATAATTCTTACAACGGGTTATAAAAAGCATAAGCTCGGCGAGTGCAACGCTTACAAAGCCGGGAGATAAAGGATCCTGTCCTTCATTTTCAAAGAGGAGCTTTTCAAGAAGGCTTTCTATATAATCTCTTCGTTTTTCGGGTATTGAGATAACACCTGCCTGCATAACATCAGACACGATATCCGTGCCGACAACATTGTTGAGCCATTCTGTGACGGTTGGCTTAAAGCTTATTACAATTCGCTCGTGCATACCTTTTCCTGTATAATCAGTCTTGTGGATTGTTCCGGCAGGGACGATTACAATATCTCCGTGGTGGAATTTGTATATATTGTGGCTGATAAATGCCGTACATTCACCGCGGGCAAGATAAAAAAGTTCGTGAAAAGGGTGTGAGTGAACCTTTTTAGCTTTAAATGCCGAGCGTTTAATTTTTTTGATTTCAAAATTCTTCTGCATATCCTGTATCATATTAAGCCTCCAGTGTAAAAAAAGTATTTATAAAAATACTTATGTAAGAAATTAGGATACATTTTCTGTAAAGTTAATTAAATAATAGTATTTATAAGTGGAAATCACTGTTTTTTATGCTAATATATTATATAAAAAAGAGAAAAAATGCAATAGATTATTGGGAAAGAAGGGATTAAATATGGCACGACCAATAAGTGCTGGCAAGAGAGATATGATTCTTAACGGGAATCTTATCAGGGCAATTCTTACATTGGCAATACCAGTTATGATTAACAGCTTTATACAGTCAATGTATAATCTTACAGATACGTTCTGGCTTGGAAAGATAGGAACAGCTAATCAGGCAGCTATAACGCTTGTGTCACCATTCCAGAATATTCTTATTAACTTTGGAGCAGGCATAACGACAGCGGGTGCTATTCTTATATCGCAGTACCTTGGTGCGAAAGAAGACAAACAGGCGAACTCTATGGCTAATCATATATGTATAACATCGCTTGGATTTTCGGTTGTATGTGCATTTATATGCTGGCTTGTGTCACCAGGACTTGTAAAATGGCTTGGTGCTGAGGGTGAAATATATAGATATGGACTTACATATATAAGAATTGTAGTGTTAGACCTTCCATTTCTTTTTATGATTAATCTGTTTACTTCGGTCAAGCAGGCACAGGGCGACACAGTAAGACCTCTGCTTCTTAATATACTTGGGGTATCTATCAATCTGATACTTGACCCATTATTCCTTGTTATATTCAACTGGGGAATAGGTGGTGCGGCACTTGCTACACTGCTTGCTAAGATACCGAGTGCGATTATTGGAGTTCTTGTACTTAGGGGAAATAACCAGCTTGTCAGAATTAACTTTAAGAACTTCAAATTTGATAAAAATAAAGTGCTTGCTATATTAAAAATTGGTCTGCCAACTGCAATAGGTGGAAGTACAATGCAGTTCGGATTTCTTCTTATGACTAAAAATGTTAATGCCTATGGTCCGACAGCTACAACAGCTTATGGTATCGGTAATAAGATTAACAGTATTATTACAATGCCGGCAAGTGGAATAGGCTCTGCAATATCTACAATAGTCGGTCAGAATATGGGTGCAGGCAATATTAAAAGAACTGACAAGTCATACCATATTGCACTGAGAATAGGAGCTGTATTCTTATTCATATGTGGAATGATACTTTCAAGAAGATTTATAGCAGAACCAATGGTAAGATTTTTCACATCAGATGAACAGGTAGTGCCTCTTGCGACACAGTTCCTGTCAATTATGGCAATATGCTGCTGGACGAATGCATTTTATAATGTAACGCAGGGGTTATTTCAGGGCTGTGGACATACCATGATAACAATGGCAGTTGATGCGACAAGAATATGGATATTCAGGTTCCTGACATTGTGGGTATGTGCTAATGTGCTTGGAATGGGCGTTGAGAGTGTGTGGTATGCGGTAGTTGTAAGTAATGCCACATCAGCATTGATACTCTACATACTCTATTGGACAGGAATATGGAAGAAATCAACTATTAAAATAGAAAAGACACAGGATGAAGGCAATAATTCAGACGAAAAGGTAAAGTCTCTTAATGAGGCTGATTCAGATATAAAAGTTTCTTCAAATATACAGACAGTTAATTAATCAGATTACAAGTAAATATTGTGCTCCCTATAAATGTTCCCGAAGCCAGCCGGATTGTTCTGGTTTCGGGAATTTTTTGTTAATAAAAATGGCAGCATAGTTATATATAATTCATTCTGCAGGATATATTTTCTGGTGATTAGTAATAATCATATGAAAATGCAAGTATGTACTTGATTTTGTACAATCTGTTTTATATAATAGATGTATGTATACAATATTGGAGATATGAATATGGACTCAATTAGATTAAAGGCACGTGCCAAGATTAATCTTGGACTTGATGTGTTAGGAAAGAGAGATAATGGATATCACGATGTAAGAATGGTTATGCAGACAGTAGGTATATATGACCGTCTTATAATTAATAAGATACCAGAAGACGATATAAGGATTGATATTAATCTTAAGTTTCTTCCGGTTAATGAGAATAATCTCATATATAAAGCATACAAGCTTATGAAAGATGAGTATGGCTTTTCGGGTGGAATAGAGGTAGACCTTAATAAGTTCATACCGATAGCAGCAGGTATGGCTGGAGGAAGTACAGATGCAGCTTCTGCTATGTTTGCTATCAATAAGCTGTTCAATCTTGGACTTTCTAACAGGGAGCTTATGGAGCAGGGAGTTAAGATTGGAGCTGATGTTCCATACTGTATTATGAGAGGAACTGCACTTGCAGAAGGGATAGGAGAGAAGCTTACAAGACTTGCACCTATGCCATTTTGTCATATGGTTGTAGCAAAGCCACCTATTAATGTATCGACTAAGATGGTGTATGATAGTCTGGATTCAGGTGCAATCACAAAGCATCCTGATATAGACGGAATTATAGAGGCAATTAATGAGGGCAGTGTAATAAAGATTGCCGAGCGTATGGGCAATGTGTTAGAAGATGTGACTATTCCGTTGTATCCGGTTATAGATAAGATAAAGAAGGATATGATAAGTCAGGGTGCATACAATGCTATGATGAGTGGAAGTGGTCCTACAGTATTTGGAATATTTCCTGATGAGCAGACAGCACTTAATTGTAAAGAATATTTAAAGCGTCAGGGAGATGCAAGACAGGTATATATAACAGAGACATTTAATTAAATTACTACACGGAGGATTAGACAATGAAAGGCGAATTAAAAATGGATGTGAACGAATACCTTCCATTAAGAGATGTTGTATTCAATACATTAAGACAGGCTATTCTTACAGGAGAGATGGAACCTGGCGAAAGACTTATGGAGATACAGCTTGCTAACAAGCTTGGAGTAAGCCGTACACCTATACGAGAAGCAATCAGAAAGTTAGAGCTTGAAGGCCTTGTTATTATGATTCCAAGAAAAGGTGCTGAGGTTGCACATATAACTGTAAAGGATATGAGAGATGTCCTTGAGGTGCGTTCGGCGTTAGAAGAACTTGCTGCAACACTTGCCTGCAAGAATGTAACACCTGAACATATAGAGGAGTTAAAGACGGCTAACAGGGTATTTGAAGCCGCTATTGTATCTAAAGATGTAGTTGCTATAGTTAATGCAGATGTGGCATTCCACAATATTATATATTCAATGACAGACAACCAGAGACTTATCCAGCTTGTCAACAGTCTTAGTGAGCAGATGTACAGATATCGTCTTGAATATGTTAAAGATGCAAGAACACATTCTATACTTATAAGTGAGCATAACGATATAATCAGGCAGCTTGCCGATAAGGATGTCGAAAAAGCCAAGGTTATAGTAAGACAGCATATTACTAATCAGGAAAGGGGAATTATAAGACTTCTTAACATATAATTAAATAAAATTGTGATTTATTGAAAACTGAAAGCTGTATTCACCATACTATGAAAATGATAGGGGTGGGTATAGCTTTTTATTTTTTGGGGATAATTTCCATATAAATTATCTGGTACATCTTAAAGGTTGTGGCGGGGATGTTAGAAAGCAGCAAAAGCAACGGCGACCCGCTTTCGTTTAAGTGTCGCACGCAGCGGTGAAAGCCTTTAGGTGAGTGGATAATTTAATGGAAAGTTATTTCTGGTGGTGGCAGGTTGTCGGAAGTGTGGCTTGCAGGACAGCTGTTAGGTGGAGGTGGGAAGCGACGATTGTAGAATAGTCGCTACACGGCAGTGGCAATGATATTGTATATTATCTGCCATACATCCGAAGAAAGTTGCAATTCAGTCGCTACCCAGCTGTGAGAACTTACTATATTGCAAGCTGGGTACTGTTGAAACCGTCGGCACTTAGCGGCTGTTCCTTAGCCGCTTACGTGTCCGCTACGGTTTCAAGTAGCGAAAGCGTGCCCAGCGGTAATATAGTAAGTCCTCACAACGTCCGTATGTAACAACGTCCGTCCGTCACACTAACACTATCCGTCCGTCACACTATCCGAGCATAAGCATTTCCGCTTCCCACCACCATTCAGAAACTACCAGCAAACAAGGGGGTATATATGTTAAAATTAAATGAAAAAAGTGCAAAATCAACTTATATTATACTGGCATTAAGCATTATTATGCTTGTAATTGTAGGAATACGATTGTATAGTGATACTTATGCAGCATTTATGCAAAAAGATATAGCTTCGCAGATTATAAGATTTCATATAAGGGCGAATGACGACTCTGAGGAGGCACAGAATAATAAAATGCTTGTTAAGGCAGCGGTGCTTGATTATATAAGTCCGAAGCTTTCACAATCCGTATCATTAGAGGAGTCAAGACAGATTTTAAGTGATGAGAGTGATAATATAAAGAATGTTGCTGTTGATAAGCTTAGGAGCCTTGGAAGTAAGGAAGATGTAAGCGTTTATTTTGAAAATTGCTATTTTCCGATGAAAAGCTACGGGGATATGACATTTCCGCCAGGGGAATATGAGGCATTTAGAATAGATATAGGAGAGGCTTCAGGCAGGAACTGGTGGTGCGTATTATATCCACCATTATGTTTTGTGGATGCAGTATATGGTGTTGTGCCGGATGAGTCAAAGGATGAGCTTAAAAATGTACTGACAGAAGATGAGTACAGGGTAGTGTCTGGAGAAAAGGTACAGTACAGATTCAAGTATCTTAAATTTTTAAATAAGAAATAAGCTGTAAATGTAAAATAACCTGTAAAATAATGTAAAATTAATTATAAACATAAAATAATTGTAAGTATCAGAAGATTATGGATATAAGGCGATTGTTGACATTCAGTAATTATAAGCATAAAAAGATTGTAAGTATCAGGAAATTACTGATATAGGGTGATTATATTTATCAATAATCAGAGAATAAGAAAGGGAGTACACACGAGAATATGAATGATAAGGTATATGTTAAGATAAGAGGACTGTCGGCACAAGAGGCGGGCGATGCTTATAAAGAGGCAGAAGATATTGAGATAATAAGCGTTGGAAGATACACTAGGAGGGCAGGCAAGGAATATATACGCTATGAAGAAGTGTATGATGGAGAAAGTGCAAAATCTGACACGCTTATTAAAATATCAGAGGACAGAGTTGAGATAAGTAAAAAAGGTGCAATAACAACAATTATGGAGTTCATACAGGATAAAAAGACTGTAAGCTGTTATAACACACCTTATGGAGGCCTTGCGATGTCTATATATACAAGGATGCTGGATATAGAAAGGGATGAAGATAAGATTAATATAGCACTCGAATACACCATGGATGTTAATGGGCAGCAGATGAGTGAATGTAAGGTAAGAATTGAAATATGTAATCAGGGAAAGCTTGAATTGTAGAGATACATTTATAAAATTATATTTAAAGAGCTGTATTTTATAAATTATATTTTGTAAATTGTATTTTAATTCAGGTATTGCCTTAAATAAAGTGTCGTGGTACAATGACAGACAGATTGAATAAATAAAAGCAATGACGGAAAAAGTAGTATATGCGGAGCATACAGAGAGAGCTGTAGTGGTGAAATCAGCTTATGTGACTATTATATGAAGACCATTCCTGAGCTGTGCGTAGAAGAGATTATAATATATAATCTTGAAGCGTTACCGTGTGGCATACGTTACAGGCTGTAAGAGTGAAATAATAAGGTGGAACCGTGCAAATGCACCCTTAGGTATATGGCAGAGTGTACCTTGTGGGTGCTTTTTATATGTCAGGTAAAAAGCACATTTAACAGGTAACTAAGTCCGGACTAATACGCAAAGGAGATTAATAATAATGGTTAATTTTAAAGAAGATGAACAGTTAAGCACATTAAACCATTCTTGTGCACATTTAATGGCACAGGCAATTAAGCATCTTTATCCACAGGCTAAATTCTGGGTAGGACCAGTTGTAGCAGAAGGTTTTTATTATGATGTGGATCTTGGAGATGATGTTATCAGAGATGAAGATATTCCTAAGATTGAAAAGGAAATGAAGAAGGTAGCTAAGTCAGGAAAGAAGATTATCCGCAAGGAAATCTCTAAAGAAGAAGCTATGGAAATGTTCAAGGATGATGAATATAAGTTAGACCTTATCTCTAACCTTGAAGATGGAACAATAACTTGCTACGAGCAGGGAGATTTTACAGATCTCTGTCGTGGACCACACGTTGATAATGTTAAGTTATGCCGTAATTTTAAGTTGCTCAGACATTCAGGCGCTTACTGGAAGGGCGACAGCAATAATAAGGTTCTCCAGAGAATATATGGTGTATGTTTCCCAACACCAGAAGAACTTGAAGCACACCTTCAGGAACTTGAGGAAGCTAAGGAAAGAGATCACAGAAAGATAGGTAAGGATATGGAACTCTTTATGGTTGATGACCTTATCGGACGTGGTCTTCCAATGTTCTTACCAAAGGGTTATATAATATGGCAGGAACTTGAGAACTATATTAAAGATAAAGAAAGAAAGCTTGGATATCAGCACGTTATGACACCTTGTGTTGGTACAGTTAATCTTTATAAGACATCAGGACACTGGGATCATTATAAGGAAAATATGTTCCCGGCAATGGAAGTTGATGATGAAGCATTTGTATTAAGACCAATGAACTGCCCTCATCATATGATGATATATGCTAACAGACTTCACTCATATAAGGATCTTCCTATAAGAATTGGTGAGATAGCACATGATTTCAGATATGAGTCAAGTGGAACATTAAAGGGTATTGAAAGAGGAAGACATTTCTGCCAGAATGATGCCCACCTTTTTGTAACACCAGAGCAGATTAAAGATGAAATATCTAAGGTAGTTGACCTTATATTCTCAACATACAAGGATTTTGGAATTACAGATTATCGTTGTGTTCTTTCACTTAGAGATCCAGAAAATAAGACTAAGTACCACGATGATGATGAAATGTGGAATAAGGCTGAAAATGCTTTAAGAGATGTTATGAACAGTCTTGGTATTGAATATACAGAAGAAATCGGTGAAGCTGCATTCTACGGTCCTAAGCTTGATGTTAATGTTAAGCCGGCTGTTGGTAATGAAATCACATTATCTACATGCCAGTTAGACTTCTGTCTTCCAGCTAAGTTCAACCTTTCATATGTTGACAAGGATGGCGAGAAGAAGACACCAGTTGTACTTCACAGAGCTATACTTGGTTCTCTTGACAGATTTATGGCATATATACTTGAAGAAACAAAGGGTAACCTTCCAACATGGTTAGCACCAGTTCAGGTAAGAGTAATGCCAGTTAAGACAGATAATGATGAGATTATGAATTATGCACACGAAATCGTTGATGCTCTTGAAGCTAAAAATGTAAGAGTAGAACTTGATGACAGAGCAGAAAAGCTTGGTTATCGTATGCGTGAGGGACAGATCCAGAAAGTTCCATATCTTCTTGTTATTGGATTTAACGAGCAGGAGAACAAGACAGTATCATACAGACTTCACGGACAGCAGGATACAACAACACTTGGACTTGATGAGTTCGTAGAAAAGATTGATACAGAGATAAAGAATAAGGCAAGATAATGACAGAAATGCATAATGTGCATGCTAAGAGATTTACTAATGTGTAGATATTGGCTGTAGCTATAATACTTGGATCTTAGAAACATATAATAAATAATAGGTGAAAACCAGCAGTGGCTTTCGCTGGCATTGAAGGTTGGCTTATGAAGGGCTTGTTTTGGTGCTGGGGAGGTGCTGCTGGTTTTCTTATTTAATAGATATATAATATGTTGGTTATAGACTTTTGGCATTGTGCTTTATATAATTGTATTAAAATATTGATGTAACTTATATATTTGTACATAGGGATGGAGGAGAAAGAAAATGACTAAAACAGAACTTTTTCTTAAGCTTGCCGCTCCAGATAAGAATGGTGTAAGCAGATGGGTGTATGTGTCTGAATTTGTGGGTGAGTATGCAGATTTAACATTTGGAAATGGAGCTTCATGGGCAAGAAAAGAATCAACATTGGCAAAAAAATATAATGTTGAATTTTATAAGAAAGATACACCGGGGAATAGCATCGACAGAATAAGACTTAATGGATTTAATAATGGAGATTATTCACAGCACATTAATGCGTCTATAAAAAGAGAGATAAAATCAAGAAGATGTGTGGTGCTTGGAACGTCAAATCCAGAGGTTGATCATAAAAATGGAATGAAAAATGAGGCAAGGGTTATGAAAAATGAAGCTCAGAGATTATCAGATTTTCAGGCGTTGAGTAAAGCAGCTAATGATGCTAAAAGACAGTTCTGTAAAGAGTGTATGAGAACGGGTATAAGATACGATGCTAAACAACTTGGTTATCCAATGTCATACTATAAGGGAGGAGCGAAGCATAATAATGAGGAGAATGCATGTATAGGCTGTTATTGGTATGATCCTATAGAATTTAGGAGACATCTTCAGGAGAAAAAATAAAATACACAGAGTTATTAATGGGGTGATATTATGAATATTCATGTATTTGTTGTTAATCAGATAACATTTAAGCAGCATTTAGAGTATATGTTTGCAGGTACAGGGGCAAAAAATAGAATGAGCCTGTTTTTAGAAAAATCAGACATTAAATTTCAGCCAACTACAGAAAGGAATTTAGTTGGAATGATAGCAGATATTTCGCGGATAAGACCAGATGATAAGATTATTTTTTATTTACAGGCAACGGTTAATAATCCGGGGATGTTCTTTGGCATATTTAAAGCAAAATCAGCAGCTTTTTTTGATGAAAATGATAATAAGAATTATTTATCGGATGAATTGGGGAAGGGCTTATCATATCGAATTGAAATAGAGGCAGATACAGTTTATTCTTATGGTATAACCGAACATGAGTATCTTGATGATCTTACAGGAAAAGAAGCACCATATGAATTATGTTGGAGCTTGATTTATCGTAAGCTTAAAGGTAATAGGGGCTGTACTATGATTACGCCATATGAATTTGAAGATCTATTATGTAAAATTAAGAAAAAGAACCAGGATAATCAACTAAAAGGAGCTGGATTTACTTTTGATGAAGGAGAGGTAAGAATTATTACTGCCAAGGGAACAAAACAGTATAATGGTAGAAGGAAAAGCCTGGATATTAAACCGAGATTATTATATAAAGCCGGTAAGAAAAATGCTTTTGAAACACATTTACAGGCTTATGTTATGCAAAAATATGATGATGGCATACTAAAGAAGCTTCTCCTGCCATTAGGAAATGGAAGTGCCTGGGTGGGAAATGAAGTGGCTTGTGGTGTCGGGATGCAGAAGATTGATACTTTGATTATTGAGCAGAATGATGAAGAAATACATGTTAAAGTTGTAGAGCTTAAAGATGAAGAACCATATGAATATATATTGAGTCATCAGTTACGATGGTATTTGCAATGGGTATCTCAATATATAGTACCTAATTTGTTAAAATATAAAAAGCCTGTGGTTATTCACCCTTGTATATTAGCAAGAAAAACAGACAATATAGATATTATTGAAAAAATTAGAAGTGTAGATCTTATAAATTCTAGTATTCAAAATGTAAGTATTGCGGCAACTGAATACATAGCATTTGACATTGTAAATAATGATATAACATTTGAAAAAGTTGTATAGAAAAAATATATAATGAAAAGGTGAGGTGGTCAGAGTGATATGTACTTTCTTTACTGAACAAACCAGTAAGAACAGTACATATCAGTGATTATTTTACTTTTTTAAATATAAAAATATATTCGTGTTTAAATATATAGAAATCATTAGTGATAGCACGATAACGCCATATGCCCTGTTGGTTAGATTTACCTTTTGTTTCACCAAAATTCTTAACAAGAATAGCCTTTAATAAAAATCCTCTTTCAAGGAATTGGTTCATACAATAAAATCCTAGAGGAATAACCTGGCTATTGGCATATTTGTCACCAATAACACATGCACAGTATCTGTTCTTTTCAAGATATTTAGTTGTATTATCTATAACCATTCCAAATGAATCAAGAAATTCATTAAGCGTGTGAGAGTTTGAAAGGTCATTGATGTTATCAGAGAATTTGATAATATCCCAATAAGGAGGGTGCATAATAACAAATTGAAATGCGGGAATGTTAAATTGTTCCATTAGGCTGTTGATATTATAGCAACGACTGTCGCCAGTTATCACTTTGGTTATGCAGTTGTCATTATGTTCAATATTAATTAGTGTTTCGCTATTTCTTGCGATATCTGGCTGAAGTTCTATCCCAATCGAATTACGTCCCATGCGTTGGGCTTCTATAAGTGAAGTGCCTCCACCCATAAATGGATCAAGTATCCAGTCCCCCTTTTTGGTATATCTTGTAAACAACTGGTGGGGGATCTGTGGAACAAAGTTGCCATGATAGTCGGGTGAATGAACACCAGAGTTGTCACGTTTGTCTATTATCCATAGAGAATCAGTATTAATATCAGTATATTCTTTCCAATATTTTGGATCTAAATCGTTATATCGAGCCATTAAAATCTCCTATTGTTTAATTAAGCAATGTAAATATTCTGTTGTGGAGGAAGCAGCAATATTTCTGTTGGTTTCCTTGTCTGCTTTAAACCTTTTATATTCCTTGGTGTAAAAGGAATATTTGCCGTATTGAGACATTATATCTTTAATAGTGTCTAAAGACATAAGACCTTCGTTATTGTAACTTAAGAAAATGTATTTAAAATCAGAATGTCTGATTAAGTCATCAAATGCGTTACATACAGTACGTTTAGAACAAAAAAGACTTTTCTGGTCACTAGAATCACGCAGTCCGGTCTTTCCGCTTAGTACAGGATTGTCATATCGTGCAATAGTTTCTAAAACGTGATAATTAGAACAATATTGTCTTGAATTGTATGGCGGGTCAAGATACAAAACATCGCCTTTAATGTCGCGTATTAATCGGTTGATGTCCTGATTGTATGCTTTACCAGCAGTTCCGTTAATAACAGGAAGCAATTCTAATTTAAAATCCTTTTGAGCTGATTTTTTAATCTTTTTAAGGAAAGCACCGTAAACAGATGCAGTGTTGGCGTATTTGTCTATTGAATTAATAAGACTGGCAAGATAATAATAATATGTATGCGAATCAATTTTATTATTATCCTTAAGGCACTCTAATTCTATTCTTATAGCATCACATTTTTTACCATTATAATTAGTGAAGTAATTGCGGCCAGAGCCAGATCCTTCACAGTAGTTATTATATATAAATCCTTCGACTGGTTCTAGATTATTAAAATATGACAAAAGCTCTGAATTCAATTCGGGAGTGTTCTCAATATAATGCTTGCTTAGAACATAGCTGTAATACTGAATATCATTGGAAATGACTGAGCACCCCTTAGCTTTATATGTCTGTCCTACGATTCCTGTTCCGGAAAATAAATCAGCAAAAATGTAATTATCGCCATTATGATATCCGGTTACATCTGCAATAGTTGTTTCTAAAAAGTCTAAAAGAGAATATTTAGAACCTATATAATTCATGACTTTGCTCCTTTGTTATTGTTGGAGTTATTATCTGGATTATCAGGTAAAAATACTAATATATCGTTAGGTGTGCAATTCAAAGCGTTACATATACTTTCGACTTTATCAAGCGCAATATATTGTCCAGTCTTAATCTTACTAATAATATTCGCAGATATATGAGCTTCACGCATTAACTGAGAGTGAGAAATCTCCCGTTCTATTAACATATGTTGTAGTTTTTTGTAACATACTGACATTAGAAATACTCCTTAAATTAATATTATACAGTATATCATAGAAGTATGAAAAACACAACTAATATATGAAAAAAAGTATGGAAATGTGAATAATGTGAAGCAATTTTAAATGGTGTTGTATGTGGAGATATGATAAAATGTTAAGAGTGATTAGTGAGGAATGATTTATGGAAAATGGTCGGCAGACTAAAAAAGCACGCAAATGCTTGAAAAATAAGGAAAAACCGAGATAAGATAGGAGTTAAAAATATATGATACGAGTACTTTTCATCTGCCACGGCAACATCTGCCGCAGCACTATGGCAGAAAGCGTTATGACATATTTAGTTAAACAGGCAGGAGTTGAAGATCAATTTTACATCAACTCAGCGGCAACAAGCCGTGAAGAAATAGGCAATCCGCTACATAGCGGAACTGTGGCGAAGCTTAAAGCGGAGGGAATACCTGTAATTCCTCATAGAGCAGTGCAGATGACACTTAATGATTATGAGGAGTATGATTACCTGATTGGCATGGATACAGAGAATATCCGCAATATGCAGAGACTATCTGGTGGAGATCCTGACGAAAAGGTATACAAGCTTATGACATTTGCAGGTTCAGGTTCGGATGTGGCAGACCCTTGGTATACAGGAGATTTTGAGGCGACATATAAAGATGTAAGAAAAGGATGTGAAGGATTGCTAAAAGTTCTTATGAATCTTTAATTAAATAGTATATTTTCCCCACCCCTGCATAAACTGTACAAACAGATATGCAGGGGTTTTTATTTGAAAACTTATATTGAAGAAAGGGTTATAGATATAGCTGATTATATAATCGACAATAATGCAACAGTGCGCAAGGCGGCTAAGCAGTTTGGGGTGAGCAAAAGCACAGCACATAAAGATGTTACGACAAGACTTTTGGAGATAGACCCACAGCTTGCAGCGAAGGTCAGGAAAATACTGGATATTAATAAGCAGGAACGCCACATAAGGGGTGGGCTTGCAACCAAAGAAAAATATTCACATATGACAAGATAAAATAATTTTTATATTTTACATTTTATATTTTGGACTTTATATTGTATATTTTGTACTTTATATTTTGCACTTTGTACGTTATACATAAAAACAAAATTGAATAAATCAGACATAACTACCAATAATATAACTGGAATTATAAATGTGACAGGCTCACATTTTATTAGTAAATTTTTGTTGTTGTATTAATGGAGGTTGTAGAATGAATTATGATTCGTCTGACTTTGCAGGTGGTGTACCAATGAATGAGCCGGATGCAGTAAGGTGCTGTGCACCAGCGGCAAGTGCTTATAGTGATGGAATTCCGGCAGGATATCTTGATAATCCGTGTATTCCAGCAGGAAGCCATAACAGGTCACATAAGGTTATGGAACATAGAAAGCTTGAGATAAGAAAGGTTATAGGCAGGGAAATTCTTGACTCAAGGGGCAATCCGACAGTTGAGGCACAGGTTATGCTAAAAGACGGAACAGTTGGAATGGGAAAGTCACCGAGCGGTGCGTCAACAGGTGCGTTTGAGGCGGTAGAACTCAGGGATATGAATCTTAAACGATATGGTGGTAAAGGTACGCTTAAAGCAGTTAATCACATAAATGTCGAGCTTAATAACAGCGTTCTTGCGATGGATTCGTCAGAAACATATTCAGTTGATAAAGCGATGATTGACGAAGACAAAACGCATGATAAGGCACGGCTTGGAGCTAATTCGATACTTGCAGTTTCAATTGCGGCAGCAAGAGCTGCAGCACAGTCGCTGCATCTGCCGCTGTATCGTTTCCTTGGAGGAGTGGCTGGTACTACACTGCCGGTTCCACTTATGAATATAATTAATGGTGGAAGACATGCTGTTGGAAGCGATTTTCAGGAGTATATGATAGTTCCAGCAGGAGCACCTTGTTTCAGGGAAGCTTTAAGAATGGGAACAGAAGTGTTTCATTCATTAAGGGACATACTTTCACAGAGGGGATATGTTACAACTGTTGGTGACGAGGGCGGATTTGCACCTGCCATAACAAAGGCAGATGAAGTGTTTGCTGTGTTGCAGGAAGCAGTTATGGCAGCAGGATATGAACCGGGTAAGGATGTGTATTTTGCTATGGATGCTGCGGCATCAGAACTTTATAATACAGAGAGCGGATTATATGAATTTGCAAGAGAATACGCAGCTCTTGGAAACTCAGCCGATGGCGGAATAAAAAGGAGTACTGAAGAATTAATTAATTATTATGAAATGCTGGTTAATAAATTTCCAATTATTTCAATTGAAGACCCTCTTAATGAGGAAGATTGGAGTGGCTGGAAAAGCATTACAGAAAGACTTGGGGAAAAAGTACAGATTGTGGGAGATGATTTATTCGTAACTAATACAGTAAGATTAAAGAAAGGAATTGAGATGGGTTGTGCGAATTCAATTCTTATAAAGCCTAACCAGATTGGAACATTATCAGAGACATTAGAAGCAGTAAAAATGGCACATAGATATGGTTACACAGCAATTGCCAGCCATCGATCAGGTGAAACAGATGATACAACAATAGCAGATCTGGCAGTTGCTCTTAATATGGGTCAGATAAAGACAGGTGCACCATCAAGAGCCGAGCGTATCGCCAAATACAACCGCCTCCTACAAATAGAAGACGAACTAGGCGAGTCCGCCACATACGCTGGCATAGAAGCTTTTGGAAAATAGTCAAACAAGACATAAAGAGATTAAATAAAAAACTGTATGCAATATTAGCATATTGTATACAGAAAATCCAAAGTGTGGTTATTATGCAGACTGTAAAAAATGTCCGATATATTCAATTAACAGATGGTAAATAAAGAATAAAAACAGCATCAAGAACTGCTATATTACAAGCTGGGTGCTTTTGCAGCCGTCGGCACTTAGCGTCTGTATTTTAACCGCTTATGTGTCAGCTATGGCTGCAAGCAGTGCGAACGTGCCCGGCGGTAATATAGCAGTCCTTGCTGCGTATGTTGTCAATCCGTAAATTAGCAAAAAACTGTAATTGAGTTATTTCTCAATCGTTTAATCAGTTAAATCTGTAATTTGGCAATATCTTCATACTTAGATGAGATATTTTCCGAATGCTTTTATAACAGTGCCGTAATACTCAAATCCTTCTTCTTAGAAAGATCAATATATTCCCCATCAACCTGCACAACTGGCTTATGAAGTGCACTGTCATTAATAAGTATAACCTTTCCTACACGTCCGTCAGACAGACGTACATCAGTGTGAATGTAAGATGAAGCTACATTTTTAAGGAAAGGTATTGCAAATACAGGGTCAAACTTGGTAAATGCGTCTTCATACATAAGGCGTACTACCTCAAATGGACATATAGGAGCTCTGTATATACGGCTTGAAGTCATTGCATCATATACATCAGCTATTGCAATAATCTTGGCTGTTTCAGGTATTTTATCGCCCTTGAGTCCGAAAGGATAACCAGTTCCGTCACATTTTTCGTGATGGAGAAGAATAGCTTCCTTAACAGACATAGGCATAAACTTGTTCTTAACCTGCTCGTAACCTAAGTTGACGTGCTTTTTCATGATTTCGTATTCGTTATCAGTAAGATTTCCGGGCTTGTTAAGAATCTTCTCAGGTATAAGGAGCTTACCAATATCATGCATAAGTCCAGCGAGTGTAAGCACCTTAATCTTCTCCTGATTGTAGCCCATCCATTTGCCAATGACAGAAGCAATTAAAGCGACATTCATAGAGTGGACATATGTAAGGTCATCAACGTCACGCATAGCGTGAAGCATATCAAATAACTGTAATGAGTTGTTAGACTCAGCAACGATGTCAATAGTATTTTTGACTAAAGATTTTGTGTTAACTTCATCATCAGATGAGATTAACTTCTTTAAATCATCTTTGAAAGTGTCAATATGTTCATTGTAATGTTCTTCAAATGTCTTGAATTCTTCTGAGTTACGGACAGTTTCGTAGTATTTGGTATTCTCATCATCAGCGGCTTTGGCAGCTTCTTTAGCTTCGTCTACAGCAGAAATTCTGCTTATAGTACGGTTATCTGTGGCAGAATCAGTCTTAGTCTTATCATATACAGATATTTCAAGAATGTGATGTCCTGAAATTCTTGAAATGAGGTCAAGATTAAGGATAGTTCCTTTTGTCAAAAGGACAGAACCGTCATTAAGTATTACGTCACGGGAAAGTTCCATTCCTTCTTCCGCATCAAATATAAATATTGTAAGTTCATTCATTAGTTAAATCCTCTTATACGGCTTGAATATTAGTAATCATATTACGATTAAATGATAAAAATATTATAAATTTAATATATAAAAAAGTCAATTAGACTTGACGTATTAGCATCAATTGTGTAGTATCTATATGCGGTTAATTAAATAATGATTATATCCCTTATTTAGAGTGGTGGAGATACATAGGATCTATGAAGCCCGGCAACCCCTTTTTAGGAAGGTGCCAACCTGAGCGAGAGAATTCGAACAATGAGAGGATTTCGAGATAAACAATCGGGGTCCCTTAGGGGGCTCCGGTTTTTGCTATTACATTTAAAAAGTCGGAAACACCAAGGATGATAAGTGATATTAATCACAGTGACTAAAGGATTAGATATTAAGAAGGAGAAAGACAAAGAATGGAAAAAAGATTATTTACATCAGAATCAGTAACTGAAGGACATCCTGACAAAATCTGCGACCAGATTTCAGATGCAGTGCTTGATGCACTTTATGCACAGGATCCATATTCAAGAGTAGCCTGCGAGACACTTACTAACACAGGTTTCGTTATGGTTATGGGTGAGATTACAACTAAGGCAAATGTTGATATTCCTCAGATTGTACGTGATACAGTTGTAGAGATTGGTTATGATAGTTCAGAAAAAGGCTTTGATGGTAATACTTGTGCTGTTATGGTTGCACTTGATAAGCAGTCAGCAGATATAGCTATGGGTGTTGATAAGGCACTTGAAGCTAAGGAAGGTGTAGATAAGGAAGATGATGACCTTGGTGCTGGAGATCAGGGTATGATGTTTGGTTATGCTACTAACGAGACAGAAGAATATATGCCATACTCAGCAGCACTTGCACAGAAGCTTTCCAAGCAGCTTACAAAGGTTCGCAAGGACGGTACATTAAGCTACTTAAGACCAGATGGAAAGACACAGGTAACTGTTGAATATGATGAGAACAACAAGCCAATCCGTCTCGATGCAATTGTTGTTTCGTCACAGCATGCACCGGATGTAACACAGGAACAGATTCACGAAGATATCAAGAAGTATGTTATCGATGCAATCGTTGACCAGGCTATGGTAGATGCAGATACTAAGATATTCATCAATCCAACAGGACGTTTCGTTATAGGTGGTCCAAATGGGGATTCAGGCCTTACAGGTAGAAAGATTATCGTAGATACTTACGGTGGAGCTGCAAGACATGGTGGTGGAGCTTTCTCTGGTAAGGACTGCACTAAGGTTGACCGTTCGGCAGCATACGCAGCCCGTTATGTAGCTAAGAACTTAGTTGCAGCAGGTATCGCCGACAGATGTGAAATCCAGCTTTCATATGCTATAGGTGTTGCACATCCAACATCTATATGTGTTGATACATTTGGCACAGGTAAGTTAAGCGATGAGAAGATTGTAGAAATCATAAGAGAGAACTTCGATTTAAGACCAAACGGAATTATCAAGATGCTTGACTTAAGAAGACCTATCTACAAGCAGACAGCAAGCTATGGCCACTTTGGACGTACAGATCTTAACCTTCCTTGGGAGCAGTTAGATAAGGTTGATGCACTTAAGAAGTATCTTTAATAAAGATATAATTGGATGGATTTAATTAGTTAAATTATAGGAATTAATATAATTATAATGGATATATGGCGGATACATTTTAGAATTAATAAAATGTATCCGCCATATTTTGATTTTTTGTAAGAATGCAAATGTAAATTTTCTGCTATGTAGGTTTTGTCAATAATGTGAGTTTTTGATTATTTCGGTGTTATATCAAGAATATGGAACACAAATCTAATGCTATTTTATGCTTTTAAAAAAATTTTTCTTTTTTTAGCGTTTAGGACTTTTAAAATTCTGTATTTATGTATATAATGTTGATTAGCTATGAAAAATGTTTTTGATAGCAGGTATATTAACAAGATATAATTGTTGGAAAAGTTAAAGTGTGATGCTGGTATGTAGTATTTTATACTTAATATAGTATAGCATTTTACAATGTATAGTACTTATAGTATTTAATGTATAGTGCTTTAACAGAATTATGTAATAGATTGGATAATTATAGAAGATTAGGGAGGAGAACAGTATGTTATCTACTGATATTGGTATTGATTTAGGTACTGCAAGTATTCTTGTATATATAAAAGGAAAGGGTGTTGTGTTAAAAGAGCCATCAGTTGTTGCCTTTGACAGAGATACTAATAAGATTAAAGCTATCGGAGAGGAAGCAAGACTTATGCTTGGTAGAACACCTGGTAATATTGTCGCTGTACGACCTCTTCGTCAGGGCGTTATTTCTGATTACACAGTAACAGAAAAGATGCTTAAATATTTCATTCAGAAAGCAATTGGTAGAAGAATGTTAAAGAAGCCTAGAATAAGCGTATGTGTTCCATCAGGAGTTACAGAAGTTGAGAAGAAGGCGGTTGAGGATGCAACTCTTCAGGCAGGAGCAAGAGAAGTTGCAATTATCGAAGAGCCAATTGCGGCAGCTATTGGAGCAGGTATTGATATTTCAAGACCTTGCGGTAATATGATAGTTGATATCGGTGGTGGTACTACAGATATCGCTGTTATTTCACTTGGAGGTACTGTTGTTAGTACATCTATAAAGATTGCAGGTGATGATTTCGATGAAGCACTTGTTAGATATATGAGAAAGAAGCACAACCTTCTTATCGGTGAAAGAACAGCCGAAGATATTAAGATAAAGATAGGATCAGCGTATCCAAGACCAGAAGTAGTTACAATGAATGTAAGAGGACGTAATCTTGTTACAGGTCTTCCAAAGACAGTTGAAGTTACATCTGAAGAGACAGAAGAAGCATTAAGAGAAGCTACTTCACAGATTGTTGAAGCTGTACACAGCGTATTAGAAAAGACACCTCCAGAACTTGCATCTGATATTGCAGACAGAGGTATTGTTCTTACAGGAGGCGGAAGTCTTCTTTCAGGTCTTGAAGATCTTATAGAGTCTAAGACAGGAATTAACACAATGACAGCAGAAGACCCTATGACAGCAGTTGCTATAGGAACTGGTAAGTTTATTGAATTCCTTTCAGGATACAGAGAAGAATAGATTTAAGAAAAGGGGTCAGGTATGGTAAGAGGTTTATATACTGCTTATACTGGATTGGTGAATCAGCAGAAGAGACTGGACATTGTATCTAATAATCTGGCAAATTCTACAACAACAGGTTACAAGAAAGAGGGCATGACTACCCAGAGCTTTGATTCAGTATATGGGATTAAGGTTAAAGATGAGACAGTTGGTTATATGAATCAGAATATAGGCAAGATGAGTCTTGGAGTAAAGATAGGAGAAACTTACAGAAGCTGGGATCAGGGTTCTTTAAAGAATACTGAAAGTTCTTATGATTTTGCACTTGCAGGCGATGGCTTTTTCTCTATATCATTCACTAACAAAGCAGGTGAGACATCAACACTTTATACCAGGGATGGATCGTTCCAGATGAACAGCGAAGGCTATCTGGTTACCAAGGATGGTGATTATGTGCTTGGAGAGAGTGGAGATCCAATCGTTCTTCCAACAGACATATCCAAGCTTACAGTTGATTCTACAGGAAGAATATATGCAGACGGACAGTATGTAGATACATTTGGAATTGTAGATTTTGAAGATTATAATTACATAGAAGCATATGGAGAAAATCTTTACAGAGCTGTAGACGGTGCAACATTTAAAGATTCAACAGCAAGTGTTAATCAGGGGTATCTTGAAACATCTAATATTAATGTTGTATCAGAAATGGTCGATATGATTAACATAGCAAGAGAATTTGAAAGTAATCAGAAAATTGTTAATTCGATTGATGAAATGCTTGGCAAGATGGTAAGTATTTCCGAATTGTAATCACATAGGAGGATAAGATTATGATGAGATCATTATGGACTGCTGCATCAGGAATGATGGCACAGCAGACAAGTGTAGATACAATATCTAATAATCTGGCTAATGTTAATACGGTCGGTTATAAGTCAGAATCAACAGAATTTAAATCATTATTATATCAGAATCTCCAGTCGAGAACAACATCTGCGAATGGAGAATATAAGCCGGTAGCTGCACAGGTAGGACTTGGTGCAAGAGTTGCGTCAGTTACATCACATTTTACACAGGGTGCTATGAATGCAAGTGACAGCTCAACTGATTTTGCGATTAGTGGTGACGGATTATTTGCTGTACAGAATGAAGAAGGTGAGACAGTATATACACGTAATGGTAATTTCTACTTCTCAACAGCAACAGAAGGAATGATGTTATGTACAGCAGATGGTTATCCTGTACTTAGCACAGATGGACAGCCAATCGTATTATCATCAGATTACAATGCGGCTAATATTAAGGTATCATCAGAGGGTGACCTTATGTATCCAGGTGAAGATGGTAATCTTGCTAATATAGGTGTTAAGATAGGACTTTTCCAGTTCGCTAATCCATCAGGTCTTGATAAGCTTGGTGGTAACTATCTTGCAGAGACTGAAGCATCAGGAGTTCCAATGAATGAGGAGACTGACGGAGTTGCTAAGAAGAGTCAGTTAAAGCAGAATTATCTTGAAGCGTCAAATGTACAGGTGGCAACAGAGATGGTTAACCTTATTACAGCACAGAGAGCATATGAGTTATGTTCTAAGGCAATCACAACATCAGATACAATGATGGAACAGGCTAACTCATTAAAGAGATAAATAAAATAGATATGATTTGCAGTAATGACAAGGGAGAATAGGTATGGATTATTCAAACTCAATAAGTACAAGTTATGCAGATACATATGATAAAACTTCATCACAGCTTAGTGATAAGCTTACAAGTACAGATTTCTCACAGGCATCAGACGATGAACTTATGAGCGTGTGCAAGGACTTTGAAAGCTACTTTGTTGAGCAGATGTTAAAGTCAATGCAGAAAATGGCTAAGATAGATGCAGATGATGACGACGACTCATCTTTATTCAGCAGTATGGCATCTATTTCAGGCAGTTCGGATTCGGCTATGAGTACAATGGGAAGTTACTTTGGCGATGAGATGATAAAGAACTACGCAGAAGTATTTACAGAGTCTAATAATGGGAAAGGACTTGGAATAGCCCAGACATTATATGAACAGATGAAGCGTAATTATTCTTCAGATTTATAGATTGCAGTGTGTTTTAAGTGGACGGTTTTATTAAACACAATGTGGTTTTAATATTAATATATTATTAAAGAGAGGGAAGCAGATTGGATTACGAGTCTGTTAAATACGTTGAAGGATTTATAGATAATATAATTTATCGTAATGAAGACAATGGATATACAGTATTTGAGATAATATATCAGGGTGAAGATGTCACCTGTGTTGGTACGTTAAGTTATATCAACACAGGTGAATTTATTACTGCGAATGGCGAATTTGTCAAACACGCAGTATATTATATGCAGTTTAAGATTTCTTCTTATGAATTCAAGGCGCCGGCGGACAAGGAGTCAGTGAGGCGTTATCTAAGTTCTGGTGCAGTTAAAGGAATAGGCAGCAAGATGGCTGAACGTATAGTAGATACATTTGGCGATGATACATTCCGCATTATGGAAGATGAACCAGAACGTCTTGCAGAGATTAAAGGGATAAGCATAGCTAAAGCAATGGACATTGCTAACCAGCTTGCGGATAAGCACGATATGCGTCGTGCGATGATGTTTCTGCAGAATTATGGAATCCAGATGAATTTAGCCAATAAAATATTTAAAAGATATGGCAATGATATTTACACAATCATAGAACAAAATCCGTACAGGTTGGCTGATGATATTGAGGGCGTAGGCTTTAAGACGGCTGATGAGATTGCTTCCAGAGTTGGAATTAAGGTTGATTCGGAGTTCAGAATAAGAAGTGGAATGTTCTACTGTCTTAATCAGGCGGCATTGCAGGGACACGTGTATCTTCCTTATGAAGAATTAAAGAGGCAGGTGTCATCACTTCTGCTTATTGACATTGGTGATTATGATAAGTTTCTTATGGATCTTGCTATAGATAAGAAGATTGTTGTAAGAACAGAGGGGGAATCTAAAAATGTGTATTCTGCGATGTATTTCTATATGGAACAGAATGTTGCAAGGGCATTGGCAGGACTTGATATAAAATGCGATGAAAATATCAACGAGGTCAATAACAGAATAGCAGGGATTGAACGATCAGAGGGCATTGTGCTTGATGACATACAAAAAGAAGCTGTTGTAAAAGCTGCACTTAACGGACTTGTTATAATAACAGGTGGACCGGGAACCGGTAAGACAACAACAATTAATACGATAATTAAATATTTTGAGATGGAAGGTCTTGAGATAAGGCTTGCGGCACCGACGGGAAGAGCTGCCAAGAGAATGACAGAAACGTGTGGTTTTGAGGCACAGACAATTCACAGACTTCTTGAAATAGTTGGAAGCACTATGGCTGATAAAGAAGACAAGAAAAATCAGACATCAAGCCTTGGAATGAGCTTTGACAGAAATGAAGACAACCCGTTGGAAGCAGATGTAATAATTGTAGATGAGATGTCAATGGTTGATATTAATATTATGAATTCGCTTCTTAAAGCAGTAGCAGTTGGAACAAGACTTATACTTGTAGGTGATGTTGACCAGCTTCCAAGTGTTGGACCAGGAAATGTTCTTAAAGACATAATAGCATCTGAGTGCTTTCCTGTTGTTAAGCTTGAAAAGATATTCAGGCAGGCGGCTGAGAGCGAGATTATAACCAATGCCCATAAGATTAATAAAGGCGATAAGGTGACACTTAATAAATACAGTAAGGATTTCCTGTTTATACATAGAAATGGACCAGATGCAATAATTGCGGCTATGAAGACTGTTATAAGTGAGAAGCTTCCAAAGTATGTTAATGCAGATGTGAGTGAACTTCAGATTTTGACACCATCAAGAAAATCATCTGTCGGAGTTGACAGGCTTAACACTGTAATGCAGGAATATCTTAATCCGCCGGACAGTGGCAAAATGGAGAAGAAAGTTGGCGATACAATATTCCGTGAGGGCGATAAGGTTATGCAGATTAAGAATGACTATCAGCTCGAATGGGAGAAAAAGAACCGCTATGGCATTGCGGTAGAGCAAGGCAGTGGAGTGTTTAATGGTGATACTGGAATTATTGATGATATCAACAATTATAATCAGAGTGTTACTGTCAAATTTGAAGATGGAAGATATGTTGATTATGAGTTTACACAGCTTGACGAGCTTGAACTTGCATATGCGATAACTGTACATAAGGCACAGGGAAGTGAATATCCTGCGGTTATAATACCGATGTATCAGGGGCCAAGGATGCTTATGAACAGAAACATACTTTATACGGCTGTTACAAGGGCAAGAAAGTGTGTATGTATGATAGGTGATGAACGAATTTTTAACCAGATGGCAGAAAATGTATCTGAAACAAGAAGATATTCGTCTTTAGATGAGAGGATAAAGGAAATAAAAAATATTGAATAAATACGACATAATATATAAAAGGATAGCAGCGGGTGTGAAAGATATATTGTTTCCGCCTGCGTGTCCGATATGTTCAAATCCCAGGCCTGTTATTGATAACAGGAAGATGAATATATGTCCGTGGTGTCTTAAATATATAACATATATTAAAGAACCTGCATGCCTTAAATGCGGCAAAGCATTAGAGGACGATAACAGGGAATATTGTAAGGACTGCACGGATAAACAGCATTTGTTTAATCAGGCAGTGAGTGTGTATGAGTATTCAGAGGGGATAAAACAATCTATCTATAATTTTAAATATCATAATAAACGTGAATATGCAGAGGTATACGCAGATGAAATATCAGGCAGGTACGGTGATGTAATAAATATGTGGCAGCCTGATGTGATTATGCCGGTTCCAATTCATGTATCCAAATTAAAGTCACGAGGCTATAATCAGGCAGGACTTATAGCGGAAAGCCTTAGTAAGAAGCTTAATATAGAATACAATGAACATAGTCTGATTAGAACAAGGGCCACAAGCCCGATGAAAGATCTTAATGATATCCAGAGAACTAAAAATCTTGAAAAGGCTTTTAAAATAGCTGGTAATGTTATAATATATAATAAAGTATTAATAGTAGATGACATATATACAACGGGAACAACTATTGATGCGTGTGCAGAATGTCTTAAGAGGGCAGGAGTAAAAGAAGTATATGCTGTTACACTCTGCGTTGGCAGAGGATTTTGACTACAGGTAACAAGAACGGAGGAATATTATGGAAGTAAGAAATTGCAGAGGCTGTGGCAAATTATATAATTATATAGGAGGTCCATATCGTAATCTTTGCCCTAATTGCATAGAGAAGATTGAAGAAAAGTATCTTGAAGTTAAGGAATACATACAGGATCACCATAATGCAACAATGACAGAGGTTGCAGAGGAATGTGACGTAAGCACAAGACAGATTGAACAGTGGATAAGAGACGAGAGGCTTGTAATAGCTGATGATTCTCCGATTGGAATTACATGTGAGAGATGTGGAGCATCGATAAAAAGTGGACGTTTCTGTGAAAGATGTAAGAATAAAATGGCTAATAACCTTGGCTCAATGTATGGTGAGTCTAATGCCGCTGTTGAACATATGGAAAAGAGATTATCGTCAGCCGATGCCAAGATGAGATTTCTTGATAAGAACTAATTGTATTTGTATCTAAATTAATTATAAAATGGGGTTAAGAGATAACAGATTATTACCGATAACTTAATCATAAAGCAGAGAACTGAGCTGTAATAAGGCAGTTAAGGACTGGAATATTTGTTGCAGACACCTTTGATAACGGTTCTTACAAGACTTTGAAGATAGAAAGTGAGGCGGTAAGTATGCGTATAGATGCTTATAATGCTGTGAGTCAGATATATAAGACAAGTTCTTATTCTAAGAATAATAAGGTTGTTACTAATAAGAAAGAGAATGACAAGTATGAGATTTCAGATACAGCTAAGCTGTATCAGGTAGCGAAGTCAGCAGTGGCTTCTACATCAGATGTCAGAATGGATATGGTTAATGATGTTAAGGCACGTATTCAGGCCGGAACATATAATATAAGTTCTGAAGATGTTGCGGATAAGATACTTGACAGAATTTCAACATTAACATTTTAGTGAGGTTAAAGTATGGCAAGTTTAATAGATTTATTAATCGATGATTTGAATAATGAGGATACAGGATATAATAAGCTTCTGGACTTGTCCAATGATAAGACTTCCGCAATTGTTAAGGGAGATGTTGATGAATTACAAAAGATATTCCTACAGGAACAGAAGTTAATAGAAGAACTTGAAACCGTTGAACAGAAAAGACAGGAAGATGTGAAAGAGATATGCTCGATACTAAGGCTTCCATATGAGCAGATAAGAGTGGAACATATAGTACAGATACTTGAGAAGAAGCCTAAAGAGCACGATGCACTAGAAGAAGTATATCTCAGACTTAAAAGAACTTTGAACCAGCTTACAACAGTTAATGATAATAATAAGCTGCTTCTCAAGGAATCAATGGATATGATACAGTTTGAGCTTGATCTTGCCAAGAATTCAGTTATGGATCCACAGACTTCCAATTATGGAAGAACAGCTTATGAGGAACAGGGGATTACTGGAGCGACAGGATTTGATGCAAAACAATAAATATAATCCGGACTAATAATCAGAAGAAATGGATTGACTCTGATTATTACACAATATAGATTAAGTAATATTATTCGGAATTAAGGGTCACATTTTCAAAGGAATGAATTGGGATTTTTCTTTGAGAATGTGATTTTTTTCTGGGTTTAGGATATGGAGGAATTATGGCTAACGGAATGGCATCGCTTATGGTAGGAGCGTCAGGACTTAAAACATCACAGACAGCACTTAATACAACGGCACACAATCTGTCAAATGTTAATACAACAGGATACACAAGACAGCAGATTACATTTGCAGACAGTACGTATGTTAATGTGTTCGGAACAGGAAACAGCACAGGCAAGTGTGGACTTGGTGTTGATGTTGATGCTATAAGCAGAATAAGAAATGATTTTATAGATAAGTCATACAGAACAGAGAATGCAAGACTTGGATATTATGAAAGCCAGTATAAGGCAGTAGAAGAAGTAGAAGATTTATTTGGAGAAATGCAGGGCGTTACATACCAGACACAGATAACGAATCTGTATAACGCAATTAATGAACTTACTAAGAATCCAACAAGTACAATTGCAAGATCTTCACTTATCCAGAATGCAACAGCATTTATAGACAGGTCTGAAGCAATATATGCTGGGCTTAAGGATTATCAGGTAACTCTTAATACAGATATTAATAATATGGTAAATAAGATTAACAATCTTGGACAAAAGATATATGACCTTAATAAAGAGATATCCAAGGTTGAATCTGGAAGTGGTGAACGTGCTAATGATTTAAGAGATACAAGAGATAATGCGTTAGATGAATTAAGTGGTTATATTGATTTTGATTATTATGAGAATGAACATGGTGAGGTGATTGTAACTGCTGAGAATGTACCATTTGTTACATCGGCACAGGTTACTGAGATGGGAACAAGACAGGTTGATAATAGTGCACTGTTAATCCCAATCTGGCCAGGTTATGACAGGGATGTATTTAATCTTTCTAATATTAATAATATGAAGGATACAGACAAGGGAGAACTCAAAGGTCTTTTAGTAGCAAGAGGTTCTATAGAAGTTAATTATACAGATGTACCTGTTATGCCGGAGAAGGAAGATTACGATCTTACAACAGCAGACGGACTTCAGGCTTATAATGATGCAATGGATGCATATAACGAGAAGCAGGAATATTACAACAAATATATCGAACCATCAGCAATACTTAGTGCGATAGCTGGATTTGATAAGCTTGTTAATGGAATAGTTACTTCCCTTAATGATATTCTTTGTCCAGAAAAGACAATAGAAACAACAACAGAGCTTACAGATAATGACGGTAATGTATTACAGGCTGATGAGTACATATATAATGCTTCGGTTAATGCAACACTTTATGACAGATATGGTAAGGAAGTTAAAGGTGTTGCCAATGGTGATGGAACTTACAGTTATTCATCAGGTGAGAAGCTTTATGTTGACCAGGCAGGAACAACAGCTGAGAATATTGATAATATGAAGTATTCTGTACTTGACACAGACAAGGCTGGTTTCGGTATGGATAAGGATATGACTATGGGTGTTGAATTGTTCAAGAGAGAGGGAACAGAAAGATACATCCAGATAACAGCGGCAGACGGAACTAAGACTTATGTCCGTAATAATCTTAACACAGCAGATTATGAAACAGATTATACACTTGGTAAGCTTTTAGTTAATCCAGAAGCTTCACAGCATGTTGACAGAATTCCATTATCAACAATACAGGGCAAGGAAGATTTTTCTAAAGCTAATGAACTTATTGATGCATTCAGCAAAAAGTTCGCATCGCTTAATCCTGATTCATATGCCAAGGCAGACTTTAATTCATTCTATAATGATTATATAGGTGAGTTTGCTACAGTTGGTAAGGTACTTTCAAGATTTGTTAATAACCAGACATCAATGGTTGATGGTTATGATAACCAGAGATTACAGACATCAGGTGTATCTTCAGATGAAGAACTTGAGAAGATGATAAAATATCAGCACGCATATAATGCGGCATCAAGATATATTAATGTTGTAAGTGAGATGATAGAACATCTTGTTACATCACTTGGTTCTTGATTATATTAATTACAGATTATATTGAATTATAATTGATGTTTAATACAACAATGTAAATAATGCACTGGTATAAAGGTGCAGAATGGAGAGTTAATATGGCATCTACATTTTTTGGATTATCAATCTCATACAAAGGACTTCAGGCGGCACAGACATCTATTACAACAACAGCACACAACCTTTCTAATATTAATACTGATGGATATACTAAGCAGAGCGTGCTTTTACAGGCATCAGATGCTTTAAGAACATATTCAACATACGGAACAATTGGTTCAGGTGTTAATGTTGTAGAGATTAAACAGACAAGAGATTCTTATTATGATGAGAAATATCGTAACAACTGTGCTAACTATGGACAGTACGAAGCTAAGAATAATTATATGACACAGGTTGAGGATTATCTTAATGAATTTCTTCTTTCAGGTTTCTCAAAGGAATACGGCAATTTCTTTGATGCAGTTAACCAGCTTACAATTACACCAGCTGACACTTCTGCAAAGAACCAGCTTATTAATAATGCCAAGAGTATGACAGATTACTTTAATACATTAGCTAATAACTTAAGAAATGTACAGGCAGATGCCAATAACGAAGTAAAGGATACTGTTGAGCATATTAATACACTTGCACAGAACATAACAGCACTTAATAAGCAGATTAACCAGATTGAGGCGTGCTATGGTGATGCTAATGATCTTCGTGACCAGAGAAATGCATTAGTTGATGAGCTTTCAAAGGCAGTTAATATAACAGTAAGCGAGACAGAAATCCAGAATGGTCTTACATCATTCCAGATAACAATTAATGGACAGTCACTTGTTAATGATTACAGTTACAGGACATTAGAGGTTGTGGCAAGAGGTGAAGTAAGAAATACAAGCGATGCAGATGGACTTTATGATATAAAGTGGAATGACGGATCTGATTTTAATATATACAGTGACTCACTTGGAGGACAGTTAAAAGCACTTATAGATATAAGAGATGGCTGTAATGGAGAGATTGAGTCTTATGCTAAGAATGATGATGGAACATACAAGACAGATATTGATGGTAATATCGTAACAGAGACTAATGCACAGGCAGGCGAGAATATTAATTATAAGGGTGTTCCATATTATCAGGTACAGCTTAATACGTTTATACAGACATTTGCACAGGCAGTTAACAGCATATTTGAAAGTGGCTATGTATCAGATGCGGATACAACTGATGCTAAGAATAAAGGTATACCACTTTTTGTTGTTCAGGATGGTTCTGGAGTTCTTACAGCAACAACAGTATCTGTTAATTCGGCTCTTTTAGAGGATGCTGATAAGCTTGCGACAAAGTCAAATGTAGGGGACGGCGAATCACAGTGCGATCTGATTGAACAGATTAATGCACTTCAGAAGAAAAAGATATTTGATGGTGGTACAGGTGCTTACTTCCTTGAAAGTATTGTCAGTGATGTATCAATTGATTCAAGTAAGGCTAAGACATTTCTTTCTAACTATAATAATATGAAGACAACAATTCAGAACCAGAGATTATCGGTTATGGGTGTTGATACTGATGAAGAAGCTATGGATCTTATGAAGTTCCAGCAGGCTTACAATCTTAACTCTAAGATGATGTCGGTTATGAACGAGATATACGACAAGCTTATTAACCAGACGGGCTTATAATTAGTTCACATAGCATATCTGTAAATGAATGGAGGAATAGTATGAGAATAACTAATCAGATGATGATAAACAGCTCTATAGCTAATATACAGACTAATAAAAGTCAGATTAATACAATGGATACACAGTTATCTACACAGAAGAAGATTAACAAGCCTTCTGATGACCCAATTATTGCAATCAGAGCATTAAGACTTCGTTCAAGTCTTGATCAGGTTACACAGTATATTAATAAGAATATACCAGATGCTTCATCATGGCTTTCGGTAACACACGATGCTCTTGACCAGAGTTACAATATAGTATCACAGCTTTACAGCTATTGTAATCAGGGTGCAACAGATTCTTATTCTCCTTCGGAACGTAATACAATTGTTGAGACACTTAATAAGCTAAAGGATTCATTCTATACACAGGGAGATGTAGATTATGCTGGAAGATATGTATTCACAGGTTATGCAACAGACAAGCCTCTGACATATCAGTCAGATGCAGATGCTAAGGATGTGGACTATACAATAACACAGAACTTTACAAGAGATGCACTTAGCAGTAAGACTGTATATACTAATGCCTATTCTAATGATGATATTATGAATCTGTCAGTTAAAAAAGATGCTAATGGCAAGATTATTACACCAAATGTGCAGACAGTACACAGATTACAGCTTGCTTATTCAGAGGTTGATGCTAATGGAACATTTAAGATTACAGACAGTCAGGGCAATACGGCTTCAATAACTAAGAACACAGACGGAACAATATCAGTAACAGATGCAGATGGTAATGCAGTTACAGGTGTTACAACTAATACAGATGCCAATGGTAATATAACAGGCGTTACAGGTAACTTCTTTAGTGATGGAAGTGGCAATGCAGTTACAGTATCATTTACATCAGATACTAATTATATACCAGGTGATGATGAGATAGTTATTAATTCACAGGTTGGTGAAGTTCTTCTTGGAGAAAATGTATATAAGGACGTATATACAAGCAATTCATTCTCAGTGCAGTATGATAAATCTAATTTCAAAAAGGGTGATGTTAATCCAACAATGTATTTTGACTGTGTTGATAATGTTACAGGCGTTACTTATGCTAAGAAGGATGAAGATATAGAGTATAATATTAATTTTACACAGAAGTTAAAGGTTAATACTCAGGCAGATGAAGCGTTTAATATATATTTTGGAAGAAATATAGATGACCTCACATCAGCAGTACAGAATGTTCTTGATATAGAGAGCCAGATGTCAAAGGTTGAAAGTATGATGAAAGAGGAAAGATATTCATCAGATGCAGACCAGAAGAGTTTAAGTGATATTCTTGAAGGACTTACTAAGCAGCATGAATTAGCAAAAAGCCAGATGACTAAAGCTTTTGAGAGTGGTATCGGGCAGATGCAGGGATATCAGGAACAGATTTCTAATGCCAAGGCTGATGTGGGTAACAGAATTACAAGACTTGACCTTACTAAGTCAAGACTCACAGAACAGAAGACTAATTTTACAAGTCTTAAGTCTGAGAATGAAGATATTGACCTTGAGGAGGTTGTTATATCTTATACTTCTGCCCAGCTTGTATATAATGCGGCACTGTCAGCAGCAAGCAAGGTAGTACAGCAGACATTACTTGATTTTATTGGATAGTAAAATGATAATTAATGGAGGGTTTTAAGGTGAAGGTAGATACAAGATGGTTTGGAACGGTTGATATTGACGATGACAAGATTATAACATTTGACCTTGGTGTTATCGGCTTTGAAAATTGTAAAAAGTTCACTCTTATATATGATGTGGATAAGGGAGACGAGGCATCAATAATGTGGTTACAGTCATTAGATGAGCCAGAACTTGCTCTTCCAATGTTAAAGCCGGAGCTTATTAAAGAAGACTATGATCCGATAGTTGAAGATGAGATGTTAAAGGCTCTTGGAAGTGATATTAAAGAAGCTGATCTTATAGTGTTTTGTGTACTTACTGTTCCGGCAGATATTACTAAGATGACAATTAATTTCAAAGCTCCAATCATTGTCAATGCTGATACATTAAAGGGTGTACAGCTTATAGCCGACAACAATGATTATGAAGTCAGATATCCTATTTATTCAATTCTTGAAGAAAGGAAAGGTGAGTAGAATGCTGGCATTATCAAGGAAAAAAGATGAAGCTATAATAATTAACGATGACGTAGAAGTCACAGTTATTGAGATTAAAGGAGATCAGGTTAAGCTTGGAATAACAGCACCTAAGTCTGTTCCAATATACAGAAAAGAAGTATATGTACAGATAAAGGATGCTAATAAGGAAGCTACACAACAGGCAATTGATGTTAAGGCACTTAACCAGCTCTTTAAGAAATGATAGTTACATTTATTATAACGATTGCAATGGTTTACAATAAATATAATTAATATATAATGTTATATTATGGTATTAGAATGCCGATATAGGGTTTAGAAACTGAGTAAAGTGCAATAAATACGGGAAAAGGATTTCTTTACTGCACTAGGATATATATTGCAGAATTGTAATATTGGTTAATATCGGTTTGAGAACATTTTTTACAACCACACGGAGGTGAAGGATAATGGGAATTGATAAAATGAGCATAGCTGCCAATTACCATAATCAGGCAGTTCAGGCAACACAGATTAATAAGGTTAATGTTCAGACTTCTTCTGATACAGCAGCAAAGGAGATGACAGCAGATAGTAAAGTCAGTACAGCATCGACAGTGCAGATAACCAATACACAGAAGAGTGGTACTGACAATGGCGAATCTAATCTTGCACAGCAGAATGAGAAGAAAGAAGCAAGTATCAAGGAACTCAAAGATATACAGAAAGTAATTAATAGAAATACAATAGCAGAATTTGGTTATAATGAGCCAACTAACCGTATTACTATTAAGATTAAAGATAAGGACACTGATGAAGTCATCAAGGAGATACCATCAGAGAAGGCTCTTGAAATGCTTGCAAAAGCCTGGGAGCTTGCTGGTATCCTTGTTGATGAGAAGAGATAGGAGGTAATATTATGCCAATAAGATTATCAGGTATGGTTTCAGGTATGGATACAGAGTCGCTTGTAACAGCACTTGTATCAGGATATCAGTTAAAGAAAGACAATCTTGTAAAGGCTCAGACTAAGCTTTCCTGGAAACAGGAAAAGTGGAAGACTATGAATACAAGCATATATAGCTTTTATAGTGGAAAGCTTTCAGCAGCGAGGTTTGGTAAAGCATACAGCCTTAAGAAGTCAACTGTATCTAATTCAAGTGTAGCTACAGTTACAGCAAGTTCAAGTGCGGTAGCTGGAGACCAGACATTAAAGGTTAAAGAACTTGCATCATCGGGTTATCTTACAGGTGGTGAAGTTACTAATAAATCAGACAGCACATCAAAGATAACAGGTTCAAGCAAGTTATCAGCTATAACAAATAAGACGTCTGGACAGGGAAGTGTTACACTTTCTGTTGATGGTAAGTCAACTAATATAGAACTTACAGATGATATGACAGTTAATCAGTTCTTAGTAAAGCTTAAGGATGCTGGTGTACAGGCAAGCTTTGATGAGGCGAACCAGAGATTCTTTATAAGTTCCAAGACTTCTGGTAAAGATGGCGATTTTTCATTAGTAGCTAATGATACAGCTGGTAGAGACTCTTTGTATGAATTGGGACTTTATACAGATGATAAGACATCTACAGCAGAGTATACAAAATGGGCTGGCTATTATAATGCTGCGGATGGTACATATACATCAGCACTTGATGATATTATTAATAGTGCTTATGAGAGTAATAAGATAAGCTTTGATACAGTAGCACAGGAAAAGCTTGCAGCATATAGTAAAGCTTCTGCTACAGTTGATAGTTTTAATACTAAATATATGTCAGATACAGGTGTCACAGCTGAAGATAATGCTAAGGCACAGCTTACATCAAAACAGGCACAGCTTGATGCACTTATTTTAAAAGGCAAAGGCGGAGATAATGATAGTGATTTTGATGAAAGTAAACTTACAGACGAAGAAAAAGAACAATATAAAACCCTTACAAGTTCTGTAGAAACACTTAAATCAGACATAGCTAACTACGATACAGCTAAGAAATCAATGGAAGACCTTAAAAATTATGTTAATATTGAGGTGAAAGATGGCAAGACAACTGTATCAGCTCTAAAAGAGACAGATTCAGCTGCTGGAGTTGCCAATATAGCTGCTGAGACTGCTGACAGGAATACTAAGATTAAGGCAGACCTTACAACACAGTATCAGAACAAAGCAAAGAATAGCTATGATATGATTAACGCAGCACATAAGTTTTCTAAGGGCGCATCAAGAAAAGTAGGACAGGATTCAGAAATTGAGCTTAATGGTGCTACATTTACAAGTAATAGCAATAACTATTCGATTAATGGCATTACAATACAGGTAACCGCTAAGACTAAGGATGATGAGCAGGTTACAATAACTACAGATACAGATGTAGATGCAATCTATAAGTCTATTAAAGATATGTTTACAGATTATAATAAGCTGATTAAGTCAATGGATGAAGCATACAATGCAGACAGCTCTAAGGGTTATGAACCACTTACAGATGACGAGAAGTCCGCAATGACGGATGATGAAGTTGAAAAGTGGGAGACTAAGATTAAGGACTCACTTCTTAGAAAGGATGATACTTTAAGCAGTATTATCAATACTATGAAGAATGATATGGCTTCATCATTTACAATTAACGGAAAGTCGTATGCTTTATCAAGCTTTGGTATAGCAACACAGGGATATTTCTCATCAGGTGAGAATGAAAAAGGTGTGTATCATATTGATGGTGATTCAGATGACTCTGTTTCATCGGGTAATGATGATAAGTTAAGGGCGGCAATAGCAAGTGATCCGGAGACTGTAGTTTCGTTCTTCTCACAGCTTGCTACAAAGCTTTATACAGATTTAGGTAATAAGATGGCTACATCTTCAGTGAGCAGTGCTTATACAGTATATAATGACAAGCAGATGACTAAGCAATATTCAGAATATACAACTAAGATAAGTGATGCAGAGACTAAGATTACAACTTGGGAAGATTACTATTATAGTAAATTCTCAGCTATGGAATCAGCTTTATCAAAGCTTAACTCGCAGACATCATCAATGTCTGGTTTATTTGGAAATTGATAATTGGGTATTGATTTAATTCTATATTAAGGATAATATGGTAATAGGAATATAAGGTGTTTATGACATCAGGAGAGAGGACAAGTTATGATATATAATCAGAATATGGCACAGCAGTATAACCGCAATAAGATATTAACAGCGACACCGGCTGAGCTTACGTTATTATTATATGAAGGTGCAATTAAGTTTTGTAATATTGCTCAGGTTGCAATAGAAAAGAATGATACAGAAAAGGCACATACTAATATAGTAAAGGCAGAGATGATTATAGAAGAGCTTCAGTCAACACTTAATCGTAAATACCCGGTAGCAGAGGATTTTGATAATGTGTACAAGTATATCTACAGCCTTTTAGTTGACGCTAATATGAAGAAAGATACACAAGTTCTTGATCAGGCATTAGTTGAATTAAGAGGAATGAGAGATACTTGGAAAGAAGTTATGGCAAAAGCTGGTAATTAATAATATAAAGGTATAGTCAAATAGTAATTTAACTATACCTTTATGATATCAAGATGGTGGTAATAGTATATGATTACAGAGAATTATCTTCAGATAATGATAGATAGTCTGCTTAAGAAGATAGAGATACTTAAGAAAGTATCTGAACTTAATGAACAACAGAGTGCTTTGCTTGATGATAAAGAATTCGATGGAGATAAGCTTCAGAGTAATATGGAGAGTAAAGCTGCATATATAGATGAGCTTAATTCACTTGATGAGGGCTTTCAAGCTGTATTTGACAGAGTAAAAGAAGATGTAGAAGAGTATAAGGCTGATTATAAGGAATTAATAATTAGATTACAGGAGCTTATAAGAGAAGCTACATCCTTAAGTGCGACTATACAGGCACAGGAATCAAGAAACAAAGTCAGAGTTGATATTAAGTTCAGGCAGTTAAAGGATAATGCTAAGACAGCCAAGCGAAGTGTAAGTATGGCTAATAAGTATTATCAGAATATGAGCAGGGTAAGTTCTGAACCGCAGTTTATGGATCAGAAGAAATAATACATATATTTACCAATATTTTAATGCAGCTAGGTAATAAGTATATTTCAGTATTTTGACATTTGCATTAAAAAATATTAAAATAAGTTTATATTAGGGCTAAAGTTAATAAACAACAGTCCGATATAATATATAACAGGAGCAATCCTGAACAATTTAATTATGGGTGGCAGGGACGCCACCAAGAATTCAAGGAGGAAACTATTATGGTAGTACAACACAATCTTACAGCAATGAACGCTAACAGACAGTTAAGCGGAGTTCAGAGTGCACAGCAGAAGTCAACAGAGAAGTTATCATCTGGTTACAGAATTAACAGAGCTGGTGATGATGCTGCAGGTCTTTCAATTTCAGAAAAGATGAGAAGCCAGATCAGAGGTCTTAATAAGGCTGTTTCTAATGCTCAGGATGGTATTTCATTAGTACAGGTAGCTGAAGGTGCTCTTAACGAGACACATTCAATTCTTCAGAGAATGAACGAATTAGCAACACAGGCAGCTAACGATACTAATACATCAACTGATAGAAATGCTCTTCAGAAGGAAATGGATCAGCTTGCATCAGAAATCGATAGAATCCGTTCTACAACTCAGTTCAACTCAATGAACTTACTTGATGGTTCTTTCACAGGAAAGGAATTACAGGTAGGTGCATTATCAGGACAGAAGATTTCTATCTCAATTGGTAATATGAATTCTTCTGGGCTTAAGATTAGCAGTCTTAATGTTAGCTCATTCGCATCAGCAGGAAGTACAATGACATCTATTCAGAACGCTATTAATTCAGTTTCTACTCAGAGATCTAAGCTTGGTGCTCTTCAGAACAGACTTGAGCATACAATCAACAACCTTAACACAACAAGTGAGAATACATCAGCAGCTGAATCACGTATCCGTGATGTAGATATGGCTACAGAGATGGTTGAATACAGCAAGAATAACATTCTTGCACAGGCTGGACAGTCTATGCTTGCACAGGCTAATCAGGCTACACAGGGTGTTCTTTCACTTCTTCAGTAATATTAAAAGAATATATATTAATACAAGGACTGTCATTATATCTGGCAGTCCTTTTTTATAATGAGGTTTCGATGAAGGTATTATATTGCAGCTGGTATGAGAATTCCAAGAAGGATATGGTTAAAGCACTTGATATATTAGCAGATGAAGTGTTTGTTATAGAGCATAGCGTTAAGGAGTATATTGGGGATAACAAAGAAGTTGAATATGAAGTTATAGACATATTATCTAATGGAATAGATGTTGTTATATCGTTTGATTTTCTTCCAATGTTATCAGATATATGCAGTAATTACGGCGTAACATATATTTCGTGGATATATGATTGGCCTAATTATACGTTATTTTCTAAGGCAATATATAATAAATGTAATAAAGTATATTTATTTGAGAGAGATGGAATTAAATTATTATCAAAATATGGCATTGGTAATATGCAGTATGCAAGTCTTGCAGTTGACACAGACAGACTTGACAGGCAATTAGGCAAAGATATTGATAATACAAGCTATGAGTATGATATAAGCTTTGTGGGAAATATGAATCCTGACCTGAAAAGCGTATTGATGAACAAAGATGTACCTTCATATTATGAGGGCTACATTAATGGACTTGCCAATGCACAGCAAAAAATATATGGATACAATATAATTAATGATATTATAGATGATGAATTTGTAGACAAATATTTGTATGCAGCGTGTGCTGATATGGATAATATAGCAGTGCCACACGAACACGTGATGGCTTCCCAGATTAATAAATATGTGACAGGAGTTGAGAGAGTTAATTTATTAAGAAAAATAGCTGATAAATATATGGTAGATATATTTACAGGAAGCAGGGATTTGGATATTGCTAATGCTGATATTCATAGTGGTGTAGATTATTATAGTGAAATGCCTGTAATATTCAGAAAGTCCAGAATTAATTTAAATATAACCCTTCGCTCAATTACTACAGGTATTCCGCTCAGAGTATATGATATATTAGGTGCAGGAGGATTCTGTCTTACTAACTATCAGGAAGATATTGAACAGTTATTTAAAAATGGTGAAGAACTGGTTATGTTTACAGATGAGAATGATATGCTTAATAAGATAGATTATTATATGTGCCACGAAAAAGAAAGGATGGAAATAGCTGTTAATGGTCATAAAGCTGTTAAAAAGTTTGATTACATTTATGTATTGAAGCATATATTAGGTGTTGATTAGTATTGGAGGGATAATATTGGATATATCAGTATGTATAATTACTAAGAATGAAGCGGACAAGCTGGAAAAGTGTCTGCTTTCATTGAAAAAATACAATTTAGAGATAGTTGTAGTTGATACTGGTTCAACAGATAATACACCTGCAATTATTGATAAATATGCAGATGTCAGTGGAAGCTATAAGTGGTGTGATGATTTCTCAAAGGCGAGAAATTATTCAATCAGCCTTGCAGGTAATGACTGGATTCTTGTGCTTGACAGCGATGAATGGATTGAAAAGATGAATATAGATGAAGTATCTGCTATCATAAGTAATCAATCAGCAATTTGTACGGGGAAGATAGAACTGATTAATAATATTAATTATGACAGTGAATTGACCAAGGGTGTAGAAAGAATAACACGCCTGTTTAATAGAAAGCAGTGTCATTATGAGGGAAGAATTCACGAGCAGGTTGTAAGTATTGATAAAAATGTAGTTACAGCCGTAGATGTTCCGATAACCGTTGGGCATTCAGGATATATGGGCAGTGCTGATAATAAGAAGAAAAAGGCAGAGCGTAACATAAGGCTGTTAGAGCTTGAATTAAAAGAAAATGGTCCAGATGCATACATATATTACCAGTTGGGTAAGAGCTATTATATGCAGGGAGATTATAAAAATGCATCTGAAAATTTTGAAAAAGGCTTATCATTTGATTTAGATCCAAAGCTTGAGTATGTTCAGGATATGGTTGAAACATATGGATATTCACTGCTTAATGAAAAGCGGATTTCTGAAATGATGTTTCTTGAAAATATATACAGTGAATTTGCTGTAAGTGCAGATTATGTATTTTTAATGGGGCTTGCATATATGAACAATGGATTGTTTGATAAGGCGATAGAGGAATTTAATAAGGCTAAGTCATATAAATTATGTAAAATTGAGGGTTGTAACAGCTATAAAGCTGATTATAACATTGGAGTTATATATGAATGTCTTGGCAATACAGCAAAGGCGGTATTAAGTTATAAGAAATGTCAAAGCTATGAACCTGCATTAAAAGGATTAAAAAGGCTTGGCTGTAATTAGCCAAGCTGTGAAATAATCTTATCAATATCAGATAATAAATGTAAATCCTGTTTATCAATTTTATTATTAATGAATTTATTGGACTTTACAGGAAGCTTAATATATTTATTTATATAATTCTTAATATCGGTAATTCTGTTCTTTAGTATGTATGCAGGAACTGAATTGCTGGAATTAAGACAGCAGTTAAGGGCTAAGGAGCATAGATTATATATTCCATATTCAACAGCATATTGAATATCTGTATAATCAGGCAGAACAGATAATTGGCTGTAAGCTGCTTTTATAGCACTGATGACGTTATTGTAATAGTTGTTGTAGTCAATGTGCTTAGAGATTGAAGTTGCACTATTCTTATAGCAATAAAGGATTTCTTTAACATTGCCTATGCTGGAAGCTGTAGCGAATAAATACATAAGTGTTTCAAAATCTTCAAGAATACAGTGTTCCCTGAATTGAAGTCCTATGTGGTCAAGAAAAGATTTCTTAATAAGCTTTGACCAGAAATATCCACCACTTGCGATTAATTCACTTCTTTTATAGCTATTGAGTTCGCCGGTTAATTCATCAGAAGCGTGGACAATGGCTGAATCTTTAGCTTCGTTATAATATCCACAATCAACAATATCATAATTGCCTGATATTGCTTTAGCATACATTTTCTCAAACATATCAGGAACTGCGATATCATCACTATCCATAAAACCAATATAATCGCCGGAAGCATATGATAAACCAATGTTTCTTGCACCACCTGCACCGTGGTTCTCATTAAGATTAATTAAAAGAACTTTATCAGAAAATTGTGCCTCGCAATCAGCAAGTATTTTCAGTGAATTGTCGGTTGAGTAATCATTTACAAGGATTAACTCAATATCCGTAAGAGTCTGGTTGACAAGACTGCTTAAGCTGTCAATAAGAGTTCTTTCGGAATTGTAAACTGGCATAATAACTGATACTTTTGGCATATTAAACTTTATCCTCCCTGATATATGTGATAAAATTATTATAACATATACTTAATGATAAATGGAGATGAGTGTGGAAATAAATTTCCGCATAGGGCTTTGTGTCTGCACATATATGTAAAAATATTTAAGAATAAAATGTGCGTAGAAATTAAGAGTGGTATGAGCATAATTAGCGATAAGATGGATGGTGCCTTGCTGGGTGTAAGGAATATTAACCATAAATATATTGTAGTAGAAATGAGGAAATATGAAAAAAGTAAGCGTGATTATTCCGTGCTATAATGCCGTAAAGTGGCTGCCTAAGTGCTTTATGTCACTTGTAGGACAGAGCATTGGAATCGATAATCTGGAATTGATATTTGTTAATGATGCCTCCACGGACGATGGACAGACGTGGAATATGCTTAATGAAATAGAAAAGGCATATCCGGAATCTATAATAATAATAGATCTTCCTCATAATAGAAGACAGGGCGGTGCAAGAAATGAAGGCTTAAAGTATGCTTCCGGTGAATATATAGCATTTGTTGATGCAGATGACTGGGTGGAAGCGGAATTATTTGAAAAGGCATATTCCAAGGCGAAAGAGAAAGATGCTGATATAGTACAGTTTAATTATAATTATTATTTTGAAAATGTTGGCATTATTCCTAATAAGAATGAAATGGATGATGAGTATTTTGAAATAAAGTCATCAGACGATAGAAAAAAGATGCTTATTATGGAAAAATTCACATATGGGTGCTGGAATAAGCTATATAAAAGGTCAATGGTTATTAATGCCAATACAGCATTTGCAGAAAATGTTATATACGAAGAACCATTATTTGTGTACCCATTACTGTTTTATGCTAATAAATTGGTGAAAATGGCCGATAAACTATATATATATAGACAGAACAATAACGGAACTATGCGTAATGATATGAAGGAGAAAGAAACTTTATTTCAGCATAGCCAGGTTCAGTTAATGGTCTGGGAGTTTATGAAGAATACTTCATATTTTAATGAATATTATGAGGAGATTAAGCTGTATTTTCTTCATACATATTTATATGAAATTCTTGATTTTGCAAAGCAGAGAGAAATAACAATAGATTATGAGCGGTATGTTCCACTTGCTAAGAAAGCATTAAGCGAGGTTAAAGATATAACGAAGTCGCCATATAGTGCAATACTTGTTAAACAGATGGCATTATATAAGCTGATTGAGAGTGGACTTACTAGACAGCAGTATATTGGATATATTGATAAGATTTAAGAGGTAGCAAGGATGCTGGAGTTGGACGATAATTATTTCAAGGAAGAAGAAAGATGTGGGTTTAAGATTTCATCTATGATGAAGCGTGCGTGGGCTGTAGAGATGGAACTTGCCTGTGAATTATTGGATATATGTAATCAGTATGGACTTAGAATATATGCATCCTGGGGAACTCTTTTAGGAGCTGTAAGACATAAAGGCTTTATTCCATGGGATGATGATATGGACTTTGATATGCCAAGAGAAGACTATATGAAGTTGCTTGATATATTTAAGAATAAGGATATTTATACTGATTTCTATGTAAGCAGTCTATATACAGAGGGAACACATTGTCAGCCAAGTGCTGCCGTTATGAATTATAATAAAGTTCCTCTGCCTCTGGAAATTCAAAATAAATTCTACAATTTTCCATATGTTGCAGGAATAGATATTAATCCGATGGATTATGTCCCAAGAGATAAAGAGTTTGCTGAAACACAGCTGCTTATTTATGGAATTATATATGACGTTGCACAAAGATATGAAGAGCTGCAAGAAAATGGTGAATTAGAGCCGAGGTTAGTTAAGATAGAAGATATATGTAAAACTAAATTTATAAGAGATAATACATTAAAACATCAGTTATGGAGAATGTCAGATAATATTGCAATGTTATCAAATAGATAAGAGTCAGATTACTTATGTGAAATGGGGCGAAGAATTCGTGGGCAGATGAATTATATTATGCCTCTTGAATGGTTTGATGAAACAGAATGGGTTCCATTTGAGTATATCAAAGTCCCAGTACCTAAAGGATATGATGGAATATTGAAACTTAATTATGGTGAAGAATATATGAAACCAAGAAAAACGGGAGCGGCACATAGTTACCCATTTTATAAGAAACAGCTGGAATATCTGGAACAGCATAAATATAAGCTGTAAGTTGTTGTGGGAATACATTTAGTTAATCTGAATGGATAATCATGGAGGATTATAGATGAAGAAAGTTATTACATATGGAACATTTGATTTGTTTCATGAAGGACATTATAAGTTACTTGAAAGAGCTAAGGCATTAGGAGATTATCTTATAGTAGGTGTTACAACAGAACATTTTGATGAGTGGCGTGGGAAGATAAATGTAATAGATCCTATTATGAAGAGAATAGAAAATGTCAAAAAGACAGGCTTTGCAGATATGATTATAGTCGAGGATCACGATGGTCAGAAGATAGAGGATATTCAGAAATATGGTGTAGATATATTTACTGTGGGTTCTGACTGGATAGGAACATTTGATTATTTAAAAGCATTCTGTGATGTTGTTTATTTGGACAGGACACCTAATATATCTTCAACTATGCTTAGAGGAAGTAATTACAAAATTACTAAAATGGGTATAGTAGGAACAGGACGTATTGCAGAAAGATTTGTTGCCGAAGCAAGATATGCAAGTGGGCTTATTGTTACAAGTGCCTATAATCCGGATATAGAGAGCGTGAATAAATTCAAAAAAAAGTGTTCTGAATATGAAATTGCAATTGAAACAGAACAGTATGATAGATTTCTGGAAAATGTAGATGCTGTATATATAGCATCTACACACGAGACTCATTATGACTATGTAAAGAAAGCGTTACTTGCACATAAACATGTTCTATGTGAAAAACCGTTAGCGTTTACCAAGAAAGACAGTGAAGAATTATATGATATTGCTTCTGATAACAATGTTGTACTTATGGAAGCAATAAAAGCGGCATATTGTCCAGGATTCCAGCAACTGCTTAATGTTGTCCAAAGTGGGAAAATAGGAAAAATATGTGATGTAGAGGCCTGCTTTTCAAGAATTGCATCTGCTAATTCAAGAGAAAGGACAGATGAAAAGTATGGAGGAGCATTTCTTGAATATGGTGGTAATGCACTTATGCCAATAATAAAAATATTGGGTAAAGATTACAAGTCAGTGTCTTTTGATAGTATTAATAATGAATTGGGTACAGATGATTATACAAAAATTCAGATAAGATATGAAAATGCTATGGCAACTGCAAAGGTTGGTATGGCAGTTAAATCAGAAGGACAGCTGATAGTTGCGGGAACAAAAGGCTATGTTATAGCACAGTCACCTTGGTGGCTTACAGAGAAATTCGATGTAAGGTATGAGGATGAAACAATAATAGATCACTATGAACCTCAATTTGTAGGCGATGGACTTAGATATGAAATAAGTGAATTTGTTGCTAAGACAAGAGGAAATGGAGAAAAGTCATACAAGCTTACAGCAGGTGAATCTATTGCAATAACAGCAATAGTTGAAGAATTTGTTAAGAAAAAGAATATTATTTAAAGGCGGAAAAGTAAATGTATTATGTGAACCCCAATTTAGTTAATTTACATAGAATAGTTTATCAGAATAATAGGAAACAGTATTTAAGATTAGACTTAAATGAAAATCCAGGAGGACTTCCTCAGGAATTTATTGATGAAGTATTAAAAGATATTACACCAAAGTTTGTATCACAGTATCCAGAGACATTAGAGTTTGAAACATGCTTAGCTCAATTTTTAAATGTGAATAATGACAATATATGTCTGGTTAATGGTTCATCAGAAGGAATAAGACATATTATTGAAGCATTTTCAGCACCGGGAGGCAAAATAGTCGGTGTTGTTCCATCATATGCTATGTATCAGGTGTATGCGCAGATGTATGGCAGAGAATTCATACAGGTTAAATATAATGATGATTTAACAATATCGGCAGATACGATAATAGATGCGCTTAACGAGGATGTAGATTTATTAGTGCTGTTAAATCCTAACAATCCAGTGGGAAATGCATATAGTAATGAAGAATTTGAAAAGATACTTGAAGCAGCTAAGAAATATGAAATTACTATTTTAGTTGATGAAGCGTATATGTATTTTTATGATAACTCATTTATCCAATATGCGGTTAATAATCCACATATATTATTGACAAGAACATTTTCAAAGCTGTTCTCACTTGGAAGCTTAAGACTTGGATATGTTGTGGGTCAGCCACAGGAAGTAAAGATGATTGCGAATCTTTGCACACCTCATAATACTAATGCATTTGCGATGAAATTTGCACAGGCAATAATAGAAAAAGATGGAATGTTGGATGATTTGATTGAAAAGCAGTTAACAGGAAAGAAATATATAATTGACCAGTTAAAGGCTAATGGATATAAGGTTAATGCTAAGGAGGGCAATTTTATATTTATAAAACCAAGAAATGTAGATGCTGATGAAATAGTGGATAAGATGAAAAATGAAAAGAAGATATTAATAAAATCTTATTCAGGCATTGGTTCGCTTGGAAAATGCTTAAGAGTTACAACAGGTGAACGACAGTATATGGAACAGTTCTTAGAAGCATTATTAGATATTGATAGATAATTTATTAGAAAAGAGAATAATATGACTGAATTATTACTTGATGAGGCGTTTTATAAAGCGGAGGTTCGTTCGGATTATTATGTATCAGAAGAAATGAAGCATATATGGGCGGTTGGACTCGATTTATGGCAGCAATTTGATTCAGTTTGCAGGAAACATAATTTAAAATATTATGCAGCATATGGAACATTACTTGGGGCTGTAAGACATAAAGGGTTTATACCTTGGGATGATGATATTGATTTATGTATGATGCGTGATGATTATGAAAAATTAAAATTAGTTGCAAAAGATGAGTTTAAAGAGCCTTATTATTTTCAGGACTGGTATAATTCCTGTGGCAGAACCTGGTGTTTTTCAAAGCTTAGGAAGTAGTACTACAGCAATAGAATTTCCAGATAAAGGAAAAGAATTTAATCAAGGGATGTTTATAGATATTAATGCGTTAGATGAATTCGATGATGGTGTTAATACTGATAAAGTATTTAAGAAGGTTCAAAGAGAACTCTTTGATTGTATAAACAATCCTATAAAAATGCTAAAAGGGGTGCTTGCTGGAGAAAAATATACAATGGACACAGATACAGTCGTCCAATTATCAAATGATTATATAAGTGCAGAGCATATATTTGAGCAATTAACATTAGATAATTGGGGGCAGTCAGATATGGTTGGATATTATGTAGATGAAGTAAGAGGCAATGACAGATATTTTTCCAAAGCAGCATTTAATGAAACAATTTATATGGATTTTGAAGGTTTTAAGATGCCAGTACCAGCAGGGTATGATGAGGTGCTAAAAAAATGGTATGGAGATTATATGATACCAAGACAGGGTGGTGGATGCCATAAAGGAGCATTGATAGATCCATTTAAACCATATACAGATTATTTAAAGAAGGAACAATAGGTGTGATATGTTTAACCGGACTCAAAAAGATATTTTACAGCTGTTGAATATGCTGATGAACTTTCAGAAAAGCATAATAAATATCAATACGAAAGAAGAACTGAATGAATGTCTTATTAAATGTCAAGAAGCAGCTATTAGTGTTGGAAATGAAATTGAAAAGAATGATTCAGATTTAAAGTATATTGTCAGTGAATTAGAGCAGTATTGTGAGATTATATATAGTATTTCACAGACAGACAGTTATGCTGAAATAGAAAAATATTTCAAGCTGATAAATGATAAGGTAAATAGTGTTATTAAGCAGATTAAAGAAGTTAAGGTTAAATATAGAGTAGTGTTTCTTCCGTATAAAGCTGATATGTGGGACAGCCTTGAAAGTATATGGGTTGAATTTGCAAAGGATAACAGATTTGACTGTAAGGTTGTTGCAATACCGTATTTTGATGCAAATAGACAGACTGGGAAATGGGAACCGCGTTATGATGCACATAGATTTCCCAAGAATGTACCTATAGTACCCTTTGAGGAATATAATCTTGAAGAAATGCAGCCGGATTTAGCGTTTATACATAATCCATTTGATAAATACAATCTTGTTACATCAGTCCATCCTGATTATTATACAGCGGAATTAAAGAAATATATAAAACATTTAGTGTATGTTCCTTATTATGTTAATTCAGGTTTTATATCAGACCAATATAAGCAGCTGCCAGCATTATTAAGGTGTGACAGCATAGTTGTCCAATCAAAATCAGCTAAAAAATCGTGTGAGAAAGAAAGATTTTTTGATAAGGTAATAGCTTTAGGTTCACCCAAATTTGATAAATTAATTAATAGTAAAGATAAAGTCAGCGTGCCAGAAGAATGGATTCAAAAATCAGCAGATAAGAAAAAGATTATGTTGAACACAACTATAAGTGATTTGTTAGGATTTGAGGGCAATGATAAGTCTTTGATTAATAAATTAAGAAATTTATTCAATATAGTTTCACAAAGAAAGGATGTTGTTATTATATGGCGTCCACATCCATTGCTGGAAGCAACAATTAAATCACTAAGAGTAGAGCTGATAGAAGATTATAATGCATTAATAAATGAATTTATCAGTGGCGATTATGGAATATATGACAAAACAGGAGATGTATCCAATACAATAATATATTCAGATGCATATATAGGTTCTGATTACAGCTCAGTTATCAATATGTTTGAGGTATTAGGGAAACCTATTTATTTGTTAAATAGTAATGTTATATATGATAATTCAAAAGGCCGTTTACCAGCAGATAAGGCATTTAGTAAGCCATCTGTATATGCTTATTTTGCAGCCAGAGAGTCAGAAGAATATGCAATTAATAATTTTTTGGATGATATTGTAAATGATAATTTAGAAAATGTAACAGAGAAAGAAATTGTTGAGAGCAGGAACTTGGCAGAAAATTTAGATGGCACTTGTGGAGAGAAGATTTATAGATATTTTTCTGAAAAGCTCATTAAGGAGGAAATTTAGAATGGCAGTATTTCCAGATAGTTATTTTGAAACTGAAATTCGAGAAGGATTTGAAGTCCAGTCAATGATGAAGCGTGCGTGGGCAGGTCAGATCGAAGTTATGGAAGAAATACGAAAGGTCTGTGAAAGACATAATATAAAGTGGTTTGCAGATTATGGGACATTATTAGGTGCGGTCAGACATAAGGGATTTATACCTTGGGATGATGATATAGATATCGGAATGAAAAGAGATGACTTACAGAATTTTATTAAGTATGGAAAAGATGAACTGCCAGAGGAATATAAGATTTTATGTATGGACTTAGAACCAGAGTATGATTCTTTAATTGTAAGGGTTGTTAATTCGACTACGATATCTAATGATGAAGCCAGAATGAAAAAATATCATGGTTGTCCATATGTATTAGGTATTGATATATTTCCACTTGATTATCTGGCAAGAGATAAGGAAGAAAGAGAACTTCATATAGAAGTTGTTGATATTATATTAGGGGCTATTGAAAATATTACATCACCAGATATTTCTAAAGAAGATGTTGATGATTATATAAGGCAGATAGAGCAGTTAACTGGTACTACAATAGATAGAACAATTTCTATTAAAATAGCATTACTTAGATTAGCGGAGAAGTTATGCAGTATATATGGTCCAGAAGATTCGGATGAAGTTGCTGGAATATGGAGATTAATCTGGCAGAAGAATTTTCATTTTCCTAAGGAGTGGTTTGATAATTTGATTGAAATTCCGTTTGAAACAGTAACAGTGCCAGTACCTAGGGAATATGATAAAATTTTAAGAATTAAATTCGGAGATAATTATATGACTCCAATTAAAGAAATTACTCATAATTATCCATTTTATAAAGAACAGGATAAAATAATACAAGAAATGCGTGGTAATTAAAGTTTACACAGATTAGAAAGAGGTAATTTATAATGAATACAATTGTAAAGTTATCAGATGAACAGCATAGAAATCTACAGTTAAATGAGCTTGAGTTAATTGTTGAAGTAGATAGAATATGTAGAAAATATAATATAAATTATTCTCTGGATGGAGGAACACTGTTAGGAGCGGTAAGACATAAAGGATTCGTTCCGTGGGATGAAGATGCGGATGTTATCTTTACAAGACACGAATATGCTAAATTTTACAGAGCTTGTAAAAAAGAATTAAAAAAGAATGAATTCTTTTTACAGGAATATAGGACAGACCCATATTATAGATGGGGTTATGCTAAATTAAGGCATAAGGATACTGAATATGTAAGAAATGGGCAGGAACATTTAAAATATAAAACAGGAATATGTATAGATGTATTTGTTGTGGATAATGTACCTGATAATAAAATAGCTAGGAGTTTATTTTATACATACAATGTTCTGCTTAGAAAAATATTATATTCAGAAATAGGTAAGGATAAGGGGAATAATATATTACTTAGAAGTATATATAATCTTTTGTACAGAGTTCCTAGAAATGTAGTATTTAAGATGAGAAATGCAGTTGCATATAAATGTAACAAGAAAGATACAGAACTTGTAAGTCATTTACTTTATCCATATCCTAAAAAGGATTGTAAATATGGAATGCCAGCAGAATGTTTTTCAGAATATATAGAGCTGGAATTTGAAGGTATGAAGTTTAAAGCAATAAAAGATTATGATAGATATCTTACATTATTATATGGTGATTATATGACGCCACCACCTGAAGAAGACCGTAATAGTCTAAATGTTGCTGCATCAAAAATATTAACTAAAGAAATTACGTTACAGGAAATACAGGATAGATATAAAAAAGAAAATATATAACAAAAGGGGTGATAATATGGCAAATATTGCATTAATAATAGCAGGTGGTTCGGGTGTACGTATGCATCAGGACATACCTAAGCAGTTTCTTACAGTTAACGAAAAACCAGTAATAGTCTATACATTAGAAGCATTTCAAAATCACGCGGATATAGATAGTATAGCTGTAGTTTGTCTTGAAGGCTGGGAACAGGTATTAAGAGCGTATGCTAATCAGTTTAATATATCCAAGTTGGAATATATTGTAAAAGGTGGAGATAATGGACAAGGTTCTATAAGAAATGGCGTATATGAACTTGTGCAGCATTTTAATAAAGATGATATAGTGCTTATTCACGATGCAATCAGACCGATGGTATCACAGGAGATTATATCAGACTGCATAGTTAAGACAAAGCAGTATGGTTGTGCTATAGCTACAATACCTTGTGCAGAAGCTATGTTAAGTACTGAAGATGGTAAAATTTCAACAGGAAGTTATCCGAGGGATAATCTAAAGAGAACACAGACACCACAAGGATTTTATCTCGGTGATATATGTGATTTACACAAGAGGGCGCTTGAAGCAGGAATAACTAATTCAATAGCCTCGTGTACGCTTAAGATAGAAATGGGTGAGCAGGTTTATTTTTCAGCAGGTTCTGAAAAGAATATAAAGTTAACAACAGTTGATGATATAGATATATTTAAAGCGTTGTTATTGGCAAAAAGATCTGACTGGTTAAAGGGATAACATATGAATATATATAATAATGCTGTTTATATGGAAGATTTAAAAAATACCATAGATATGACAGTAGGAATAGAACAGTTAAAAAACAAAAAGATATTAGTGACAGGTGCAACAGGGACTATTGGCTCATATATAGTGGATACAATACTGGCATATAGTCATATATATAATGCTAATATATGCGTGTATGCTGCGTGCAGAAATAATGATAGATATAGTGAAAGATTCAGCCAGTGTCCATGTGAAGTACATTATGTAGAATATGATATGTTAAAAGACATAAAATTTGATATGGATATTGACTATATAATACACGCAGCAGGTAATGCATATCCTACAGCTTTTGCTAATAATCCGGTGGAAACAATAGTTGGTAATGTAAACAGTACATATAACATATTAGAGTATGCAAGAAAGCACAGCACAAGAAGGGTATTATACGTTTCTTCGGGTGAAGTATACGGGAATATAAGTGCTGATATAAATGGAGTTAAAGAAGAACAGCTTGGAAATGTAGATGTTCTTATGTCAAGATCCTGTTATCCATTGAGTAAAAGAACGACAGAAAATCTCTGCGTTTCTTATAATAAAGAATATGGAACTGATGTGGTGATAGTAAGACCCTGTCATACGTACGGTCCAACTATTACAAAGAATGATAACAGGGCTAATGCCCAGTTTATAAGAAATGCTATAGAAGGAAAAAACATAGTATTAAAAAGTTCTGGTGAGCAGATGCGTTCATATTGCTATGTTGCAGATTGTGCTGCTGGTATATTAACAGCATTAATTAATGGTAAAAGCGCAGAGGCATATAATTGTTCTAATCCTGATAGTGTGCTGACTATAGCAGATTTTGCTAAAACAATAGCTCAAATAGCCGGTACAAAGGTTATAATGGAAAATCCAACTAATCGGGATATTGCTAATAGAAGTCCAATAAGAAATCAGATATTGAATGCAGAAAAGCTATATAACCTGGGGTGGAAGCCGTTATATGGAATAGAAGAAGGAATTAGAAGTGTGCTTAATATATTAAATGTGGATTGTAAATAGTATAAGTGAGGTTATAAAATTATGGCAGAAAACAATATATTGGTATCAGTTATAGTGCCGGTGTATAATGTTGAGAATTATATTGAAAAATGTCTTGAAAGCATCGTTAATCAGACATATAAAAATTTGCAAATAATTCTTGTTGATGATGGCTCCACTGATAAGTCAGGTGAAATATGTGACAAATATGTAAAAATGGATGAAAGGGTAGAAGTTATACATAAGGAAAATAATGGATTAGTTAGTGCAAGAAAATCAGGAATTGTTCGTGCAAAAGGTATATATACAGTAAATGTTGATGGAGATGATTGGATAGAGACTGATGCAATAGAAAAGTATGTTATGATATCTAATAAATACCATCCAGATATAATAATGGTAACGTCACATTACAATGATTATGAAGCAAGTCAGAATATTATTAATAGATATCATCAAGAGGGTCTGGTAAATTATACAGAATATGAAATGAATATTTTTCCTTATTTTTTGGAAGATGATGATAATATATGTTGTGGAGAAGATGGAGCCTGTTTTCTAAGGTGCATTGCTAAAAGTGATAAAGTATATGTCACAAATGAATGTAAATATCATTATCTCCAAAGAATAGATAGTACATCTCATAAAATAAGAGATAATGCAGAAATGGAATTAAAAGCACTCTATGCTAATTTAATAGAAGGGCTAAGTGGAGAAAGATATGAAAAAATATTAAAAGAGAAAGCAATAAGGCTGGTTCATCATAGTATTATCTATTCTAATCTTAATATATATTGGAATAGCAATCCTGATATATTATTTCCATTTGTGAATGTAAAATCTGATAGCAGAATAATACTATATGGAGCTGGCAGTGTTGGACAGCAGATGTGGCAGGCTTTATCAAATGGGAATTATAATTATAAGGTCGTAGGCTGGGTAGATCAGAAATGGGAGTATTATATTTCTAAGGGTTATCCAGTAGACGAAATAGAAAGTATTATAGATATGGAATATGATTATTTAATAATTACAGTTATTGATAAAAAAATTTCAAATATAATAAAAACTAATTTAATAGAGTTAGGAGTAACTGAAAATAAGATTCAGCTATTAGATTCAAGTGTGTTTAATGAAAATAATATACCATTTAGAAAGGAGTTAATATGCCTGAAATAAGTGTAGTTCTTCCAGTTTATAATGGAGAAAAGTATTTAAAGCAAGCTGTGGATAGTATTCTCAATCAAACATTTAAAGATTGGGAATTAATAATAATAGATGATTGTTCTACAGATAATACTTTAGAATTGGCAATGGAATATCAAAATTATGATGAAAGAATAAAAGTTTTTCATAATGAAAAGAATAGAAAATTACCAGGATCTCTAAATAAGGGTTTTGAATTTGCAAAAGGAAATTTTTTGACTTGGACATCAGATGATAATATATATGAGCTAGATGCCTTTGACACAATGTATCAATTTATAAAGAATAATAATTGTGGGTTAGTATATTGTGATATGTCAATCATTGATGAAAACAATACTATTATAGGATACCAAAAGAAAGAAAAAAATTCATTGTATTTTAATAATTGTATAGGAGCTTGTTTTTTATATTCAAAAGAAGTTTTAAAAGAGGTAGGAACATATAATGAAAATTTATTCTTAGTTGAAGATTATGAATATTGGTTAAGAATAAGTGAAAAATATAATATTAAACGAATTCCACGTGTTTTGTATAAATATAGGATTCATTCTAAAAGTCTGACGGGCACAAGATTAATGGATATAAAAAAAGCATTATATAAAATGAGAATTCAATACTTAGACTTTATATTATCAAGAATTCAATACGATTACAAGAATAAATTGTTTGTAGAAATGTTTTTGTATGAAAAAGATAACAAATTAATAAAAAAATTTTGGAAGGACGGCAGAATGCCAAAAGAGGTGAAATGGGTTATGAATAAATGCAATATCGATAATAAGAAGAAATATATTATATTTGGTGCAGGTGAATATGGAAGAAAAGCAGCTGAGATGGTAGGAAAGAAAAACGTACAAGCCTTTATAGATAATAATAATGATAAGGTTGGAACATTTGTGGACGAAATAGAAATAAAATCCTTTGATTATTTAAAAAATAATTATAAAGATTATAATGTCATTTTGGGCGTGGGAGGTAATATTGTTTGTGATATTGCTAATCAGTTATTGGATGCAGGAATAGATAATTTTATAACATATTTACAAATGATAGATTATTCTAGTCCGTGTATTGTTAATGTAGAAAATCCTATAGAAATAAATAAAAAAACAGTAATATTTGGTAGTGGAGAATTTGGTGAAAAAGCATTAGATTATATAGGAAAAGATAATGTATTTTGTTTTATAGATAATAATATTACTAAAGTAGGAACATATTTGAATGGTAAAAAGATAGAATCTTTTAATTTTTTGAAAGAAAATTATAAAAATTATAATATAATTATTGCTGTTGGGGGGAGATATATAGAATCAATATGTAACCAATTAGAGGAAAATGGGATATATAGTTATACAACATATCTAAAATTAGTTAATAATAGAAAAAATGTTAGAAAAGATGGAAAATATTTAGATTGGATAGCTAGTGTTAAAAGAGCTGAAAATTGGATATTAAAAAATACTATAAAAAATCAAGGAATATGCAATCCGGTATATAGTAATTTAGCATATCCAGAAGTTTCTGGATATTATATACCTACATTAATCAAATGGGGATATAGAGACCTTGCAAAACAATATACAGATTGGTTATTAAGTATTCAAAATACAGATGGTTCATGGAATGATACAGAGGGAAATAAACCATATATATTTGATACAGCACAAATAATAAAAGGTCTTATAGCTGAGCGAAATATTACATATGGGGATACTAAAAAGATAGATTTAGCTATAATAAAAGGATGCGAATGGATAATATCTAATATGAATGAAGAGGGACGTTTGGTTGCACCAGATGAATCAATATGGGGTGATGAAACTACTTGTTCAGAATTAATTCATATATATTGTATTAGTCCATTGTTAGATGCAGCGGAAATTTTTAATCGAGAAGACATATTAAGTGCCGCAAAAAAAATAATTAATTATTATATTACATATAAAAGAAATGAAATTCTTGATTTTTCTCTTTTATCTCATTTTTATGCGTATGTGATGGAAGGATTATGTGATATAGGAGAATATGAATTAGCAAGGCAGGCAATGGCAAAAGTAGAATTACTACAGACAGAAGATGGAGCAGTGCCTGGATATAAAAATGTAAAATGGGTTTGTTCAACTGGTTTATTTCAGTTAGCAATAGTATGGTATAAATTAGGAAATATAGAAAAGGGTAATAAAGCATTAGAATGTGCAACCAAATTACAAAATGAAAGTGGAGGATGGTATGGCAGTTATGGAGATTATGAGAAAATGGATGGAAAAGAAAAAGAGTATTTTCCAACATATTTTCCAATAAGTGAAATTAGTTGGGCTGTAAAATATTTTTTTGATGCGATTTATTATAAAAATGTGGCAGAATTTAATAATATATCATTTATATTTGAAGAACATATCAATGTAGAAGATGGAAGGTATAAAAAAGTTGAGGAAGTTATAAAAGATATAGATGGTAAAATAGTATGTGATGTGGGTTGTGGCACTGGTAGATATATTAATGAGTTAGTTAAAAGTAATATTATAGATAAGGGATATGCAGTTGATATATCTGATAAAGTTATGGGCAATGTGAATCTTGCAGTTGAAAAAAAGCAAGGTACATGTACATATATACCATATGAAGATGAAAAATTTGATATTACTTATGCGGTAGAATCACTTGAACATTCTATATTAGTAGAGAATGCTATAAAAGAAATGTTGAGAGTTACAAAGAAAGGAGGTAAAGTTTTAATTATAGATAAACCTATATCGGCAATTGGAATGTTAGAAATTGATGATATGGAACAATGGATTAGTGATGAATGTGTAAAAAGTGTTGCAAATAAGTTAGATTGCAGATTAGATATTGTAGAAAATATTCATTACGAAGAAGATAGACAAGATGAATTATTTAAAGCGTGGATTTTGACTAAATAGAAAAGAGGTTTAGAATTATGGAGAAAAGAGAAGTTATAGATTTATTAGCAAAGTTTGTACCTAGAACAACATTGTTTTTTGATGTTATAGCAGCTGAACATTGTAATCTTAATTGCAAGGGATGTGGAAGTATGTCACCGCTTGCAGAAGAAAAATTTTTAGACTTAAATGTATATGAAAATGATTTAAGAAGACTATCAGAATTGTCAGGAGGTGTAATGCATCACATAAATATTTTAGGTGGTGAGCCATTATTACATACTGAAATTAAAAAAATAATAAAAATCACAAGAAAATATTTTAATTATGGTAATATATATTTGGTTACTAATGGAATTTTATTACCTAAAATGGATGATGAATTTTGGTTAATATGTAAAGAAAATGATGTTATTGTTGCACCAACAAAGTATCCGGTTAGACTTGATTATGATGAAATAGAAAAAAAAGCAAAAAAATTTCAGGTAAAATATAAGTATTATGGAAATGTTGAAAAATATGGATGGGATCATACAATAATAGATATTGATGGAAATAGAAATGAACATACGAGCTTTATGTGGTGTGATAATGCAAATATGTGTCCTACATTGATTGATGGAAAGATATTTCCATGCCCAAAGCCTAGAAATTACAAAAATTTTAATAAAGCATTTGGTACGAACTTACGTCTAATGGATACTGATTATATAGATATATATAATATCGAATCGATAAAAGAAATATTTGATTTTTTGGCTAAACCTATTCCTTTTTGTAGATATTGTAATATGTATGCTAAAAGTAAAACAGATTGGGGAATATCAAAAAAAGAAATAGGGGAATGGACCTAAAAATAATAAGCTTTGAAATAAATAAGTAGAAGATAACATTAAAATAAATAAGCTAAGCAGTTGATTTTCAAATAAACATATACAATAGATATTAAATAGCAAAAAGGCGACATTTTATTTTAATATAGTAAGATAGTTATGGAGATGTTTTTTAACAAGCGATTATACAGGTGAGTTAGAAAATGCATTTTATAAAATTACTTAATCCATAGATGCTAGTATGAAAGATAAAGTATAATTTAAGTGTAGTAGTTTCATAGGTAAATGATATGGAAAGTAAATTAATAAAGTGAAGGTTATTCAATGTGTTTTATGATACAAAGATGATTTTCGCAGAAAGGCGGTTTATAAAATGAAGATAGTTTCATTGTTAACAGGAAGAGGCAATAATTCTCTAAAGGATAAAAATGTGTTAGATATATTAGGATATCCAGTTTTGCATTATCCTGCTGTTGCTGTACGAAATTCAAAATATATACAAAAAAATTATTGTAGCAGTGATGATGATAAAATTTTAAATGAGGCAAGAAAAGAACAATTTGAATCAATTATAAGACCAGCTGAGATATCAGGACCACATTCACAGCATATTGATTGTATAATGCATGGTTTGCAGGAAATATCAAAGAGAGAAGGGAGACCAGATATTTTAGTTGTTACATTAGCTAATAATGTTACATTAAAAACACAGTGGGTTGATGATTGTATAGAAATGATGATTAATGATATGGATATATCAGCAGTTGTTCCAGCATATGTGGATAATGATCATCACCCATTTAGAGCAAAAAAATTGAACAAAAATGGCTTTTTGGAACCTTTTGAACAAAATATGCCTAATAAGGTATCTACTAATCGACAAGATTTGGAGCAATGCTTATTTTTAGCACATAACATATGGGTTTTAAATGTAAAAAAACTAATAGAAGGAAATCTAGTAGGTCAGCCACCATGGAATTTTATGGGGGATAATATTAAACCATATATAATAGAAGAATCTTTAGATATACATATTGCCAGAGATTTACTCATTGCACGAGATTGGATAATAAATAATTTATAGAAAGAGATTACAAATGAAACAACAAAAATATATGATTATAGTTAATTCTGTTATGGAATTAATGATAGCAATAGATTTGAAGTTAAATAATTTAAATGATAATAATGTATATTTATATATGGTTAGTAGTGAAAGTAAATATGAGCAGTATTGCAATAATTTGAAGATATTAAATATATTTACAGATGTAACATTTATTAACTATGATGAATTTTATAATGGTATACATGGTTTTAATATTAGTTATTTAAAAAAATGCAAGGTAAGAATATATGATCTAATATGTAAATTCATAAAAAATAAAAAAATTTATAAATTTTATGGTGAAAAAAAATGTAAAATGATTTGTGAAAATTATATTAATTATATTAAAGCTGATGTATTAATCTTTTCAGAGTTTGATTTGATTACAAGAACAATCTATTCTTTGAATAAAGAATGTAAAAAAAATTATTATTTAGGAGAAGGAACATTTGGATACTGTGGGAATTTACTTAGATATAATGATATAAAAAATAAATATGAATTATTTACAGAATTAATTGATGATTTTTCACTTCAGGCATATATGATAAAACCTAATTATTGTATAGATAATTATAAAAAATTAATTGAAATTCCATTACCGAATAGGATGGTGGTTGATATATGGAATAAGGTTTTTAATTATGATTTTTCAAATAATTATAGAAATAAAATAATTTTTTTTGAAGAAAGTTATATAGGTGATTTAAATAAAAATACGAATGAAAATGATGTCGATGTAAAGTTTATAGAGGATTTAGTGGAAGAATTTGGAAGCAATAAAATTGTAATTAAAAGGCATCCAAGAATTAAAAAAAATAGATTTAGTAAATTAAATGTTGAATTGATAGAGAATTATACAGTTCCATGGGAATTGTTTGTATTAAATAAAGCATGTGAGTCGTGTATTTTTTTATCGGTTAGTTCTAATGCAGTAATTCTTCCGCAATTATGGGAATATTTAAATAATCAAAAAATATATTTATTATTTAAAATATTTGATTATAAATTTATTGACAATAAAACTAGTTATTTAAATGATTATATGCAGAGATATTATGATTTATTAGTAAATGTAAAGCAATTTGAGATTCCTGAGTCACAAAATGAGCTGATTAAGAAAATAAAAAGTACAGTGTCCGAAATGAATAAGTAGAAGATAATTACTAAATAAAGAACGTGGCAAATAAATAGTCCAAGTAGTTGGTAAATAAATATATCTGCTTACTAAATACCATCAATAATTATTATGAATCGTAGACTTTTATTATTTAAATTGGCTAAATATCTGTGAAGTAATTAATGTTATATTGTATTCATAGGATATGTTCCAAGAAAATTTTTTTATGTATATGGTTTTAAATCTATATGGATGTTTTAGATGGTTATAGTTATATGATATAGAATAATGTATAGATGTTTTATAATTATAATGTAATTTTATGTGTTGATATAAAGTTGTAAATTTAAAATGTTTTAAGAATTGATTAAAGTATTTGCGATTTTTATAATTAAAAATAAGAACAAATAAGAAAAATCATAATGATTTTAATTGTTATGAAAATTAGGAGGGATAATATTCTAACTATAAATATATTTGTGTGAGATGGTGGCATTTTATATTTGAAGTTGATAGGACTTTATTGAATTAATGATATTTTCATACAAATTAAAGATAAAAACGTTATTTGTTTTTAGTTTTGATACAAAAATAGTGTAAGTTATATTGATAGGATAATTACACATTTTTTGGGAGTCTCCTATTGTGGGAAAAGCAACTTTGTATGATTACAGGTATCTGAGATAGTTATACAGAGAAATAAGTTCTCAAGACATCAAAAGATAATAAAATAAGTACTTAGAAATTTAAAGTTTAAAATTAATAGTGAATAGTTGTCTGGAAAAATCGATAGATAACACTATACAGTTATACTCTCATAGGTGTATTAGTCTTATATTTAAATGGTATAAACAGAAGGATAAATTTGAAAAGAGAATGTTAGCCAATATATTTTATGATGCATATATGATTTTCACAGAAAGGTAGATTAGTAAGGATGAAAAAGGTATTATTTGTATTTGGCACAAGACCCGAAGCAATTAAAATGTGTCCATTAATAATAAAAATGAAATTACAAAAGGAAATAGAATGTAAAATATGTTTAACAGGACAGCATAGGGAAATGTTAAAACAGGTAATGGATGTATTTGAATTAAAGGAAGACTATAATTTGAATATTATGAGGGAAAAGCAAAGTGTAACAGGAATTACAATTTCTATTTTGCAAAGTATAGGTGAAATTCTTGATATTGAAAAACCTGATTTTATATTTGTACATGGTGATACAACGACTTCATTTGCGGCTGCATTAGCTGCATTTTACAAAAAAATTAGAGTGTGTCATATAGAAGCTGGATTAAGGACGAATGATAAATATTCGCCATATCCAGAAGAAATGAATAGAAGATTAATATCACAAATAGCGGATATACATTTTGCACCAACAGAATTGAATAAGGATAATCTATTAAAAGAAAATATAAAAAAGCATATATATGTTACAGGAAATACAGTTATTGATTCTTTTGTATATACAATAAAACCTGAATATTTATTTGAAAATGATAATTTAAATAAAATTGATTATAGTCAAAATAAAGTCATTTTATTAACAGCTCATCGTAGAGAAAATTGGGGAAAGAATTTGGAAAATATATTTTTAGCGATAAAAGAAGTTGCTTATAATAACAATAATGTGATGATAATATATCCCGTGCATCCTAATCCAATGGTAAGAAATACAGCAAATAGGATTTTAGGTGGCGTGACTAATATTAAATTAATAGAACCATTAAGTGTGATAGATATGCATAATTTGATTGAAAAATGCTATTTTGTAATGACAGATTCAGGGGGATTGCAAGAAGAAGCACCAGCATTGGGTAAGCCTGTACTAGTATTAAGAAAAGAAACAGAGAGAATAGAGGCTATAGAAGCAGGAACAGCTAAGATAGTAGGTGTGGATTATAATGTAATTATTAAAGAAACGCAGAGATTAATTGACAACAAGAATGTCTATAATGAAATGGCATCAGCAATAAATCCATATGGGGATGGACATGCAAGTGATAGAATTATTGATATTATACAACAGTTATAATTTAAATTGATATAAGTATAATATAGTCAATAGTAGAGAATATGAAAAAATTAAGAAATGTATCAGAAACTATAGAGATAAACGAACAGCATTGTTTATGGTTAATAATAAGAAAGTTATAAATAATTATAATGATGAAGTCAAAAATAAAAATTTTATTTCATATTAATTATGAATGGACTTAATTAGTAGAATTGCTTTCTAAAAGATTAGGATAATAGGGTGTTTTAAATAATTTATATAATTAAATTAGGAGGAAGTACTAATGCTTGAAGAACTCAAAGAAAAAGTATGTGCTGCTAATTTAGACCTTTGTGAAAAAGGAGTTGTAATCTATACCTGGGGAAATGTTAGTGGTATATCAGATGATAGAAAATATATGGTAATAAAACCATCAGGTGTAGATTATAAAGGAATGTCGTCTGATGATATGGTTGTTGTAGATATTGAAAGTGGATGCAAAGTAGAAGGAAAATGGAAACCATCCTCAGATACTCCAACACACTTAGAGTTATATCGTATATATAATAATATTAATGGAATAGCACACACTCATTCAGTGAATGCAGTAGCATTTGCACAGGCCGGCATAGGTATTCCTGCATTAGGAACGACACACGCAGATTATTTTTATGGGGATATACCTTGTACACGTGAGTTAACCAGGCAGGAGGTTATGAATGATTATGAATTAAATACAGGAAAGGTAATCATTGAAACTATAGAGAAAAATAAATCAGATACAATGACTATTCCTGGAGTATTAGTAAAGAATCACGGACCTTTTGCCTGGGGTAATAGTCCAGAAAATGCAGTATATAATGCTGTTGTTATGGAGAAAGTAGCAGAAATGGCATTAAAAACGTTATTAATAAATCCGGATGCATATATGAATAAATATATTCTTGATAAGCATTATCTAAGAAAGCACGGAAAAGCTGCATATTACGGACAGGATTAATAAAGTACAGAATTAACTTAGAAAGTATGGTAAATCTTATGCTTAATGAAGAAAAGAACAGGTTGGTTAATTTAATCAGTATTATAAGAAAAATGAGTAATAGGTTATTGGAAGTTGGTAATAAAGAGTTACAGACTGAAATCCTTATTAAGTGTCAGGAAAGTGCATTGGTAATAGGTGATAGCTTTGAGAAATGTGTTTATGAATATGATATTGAAGATTTGACAATAATAATTATGTTACTACAATGCATCCGGCTTACTTTTCAGAAGAATTAAAAAAGAATTGTAAAAAATTAGCATATGTTCCATATTACGTAAATGCAGGATTTATTTCAGATGGTTATATAGATTTACCATTATTACATAGAGCGGACTATTTGTTTTTTCAATCGGAAAGAACTAAGGAGAGCTGTAAGGGATATGATTATTATGATCGAATGTATGCTTTGGGTTCACCTAAATTTGATAAGATAATTGAGCTTGTAAATAATAGACCAGCAGCTCATGAGAGCTGGAATATTGATTTAACAGGTAAAAAAGCACTTATGCTTAATACTACACTATCGGATTTCCTTGAAAATGGAGAGCTTCTTATGAATAAGCTGCGTTATTTATTTGATGTTGTTGGTGATTATAATAATTTAGTTATAGTATGGAGACCTCATCCATTATTAGAAGGAACAGTGAAGGCAATGCGTCCTCAATATATAGAAAAGTATACAGAATTAGTAAATTATTATGTGCAGAATAATATTGGTATTTTTGATGAATCAGCAGATATTTCGACAGCAATTGCTTTATGCGATGGTTATATAGGTTCAAGATATAGTTCGATTATAAATTTATTTGAAGTAAGTGGAAGACCTATATATTTATTTGATAGCAAGCATATATATAATAAGCAATTATCAAAAAATGCCATAAAAAAGAGTCCTGAAGATGTATTTCTAAAAAAGAGTGAGTTGGGATATTTTGCGTGTGAAGAGTCATATGAATATAGCATTTATGATTTTATGGAGGACATAATTAATGATAAATTAGTGTCTATAAAGAAGAAGCAGCTTGAAGCAGTTAAAGATATAGCTAGTAATCTGGATGGAACGGCAGGCGAAAACATTCATAAATTTATAATTGATGACTTAGATAAATAATAATTCAAGGAGGAAGATATGTCAGATATAAAATTGTATGATGCAATTGTAGTAGTAACGCCAAAGGATTTTAAAAGAGTTGAAAGTAATAACAAAAGAATAGTTGAATATCTTCCAGTAAGAAAAGTTTTATTTGTTGGAAGCAAAGAATTAGGTGAATTGGTGGAGCAATCATCACTTGGTGATAAAGCAGGATTTGTTGATGAAAATGATATTATATCTTTTGATGATGTATATAATTGTCTTAAAGATATAATGGCAGATATTCTATTGGGAAGAGAGCTTCCAAGAGGACTTGTTGGATGGTATTATCAACAATTTTTGAAATTGCAGTATGCTAGGATGTGTAAAGATGAATATTATATGTCGTGGGATGGGGATACGGTACCTTGTAAGAATTTTTCAATGTTTAGTGATGATGGAAGACCATATTTTGATTTAAAACACGAATTCCATCAGGAGTATTTTATAACTATGAATAAGCTTCTTCCTAATCTCGATAAAACTATTGACAAATCGTTTATATCAGAACATATGATATTCAATTGTAAGTATCTGGTTAAAATGCTGGAAGATATAGAAAGTAATGAAAATATTGAAGGTGTGACATTTTGGGAGAAGATATTACATTCAATAAGATTAGAACATATACAGGAAAATAGTTTTAGTGAATTTGAAACATTTGGTACATATATGACTATTAATTATCCAGATGTGTATAATTACCGTGATTGGCATTCATTTCGTTACGGGGGATATTTTTTCCACCCAGAGGCAATGACACAAAGAGATTATAACTGGCTCGCAAAGGATTTTTTTGCTATATCATTTGAAAAATCGCATTCAGTAAGGGAGGACCACGAAAATCTTTTTAATAATCCTGTTTATCAAAGTAAACTTACGGCTAGACAGATGGTAGAGATTGCACAGGAGGAGGCTGAAGAAGGTTATGAGGAGATATGGGATTAGCAGAATGTTATGACAAATAATTAAGTAGGACTTTTATGATGACATAGTAAATCATAAAAGTCTTTTTTTATATAAAATAATTAAAAGTAATTTTTTTTTATATTTAGATAGAACTCAGGATACTATTTGTATAGTTAATTGATAATGCATAGATATAATTGCTAATAATATAATATTATGTTGAATATTGAGTTGTTTTATCAAAAAAAATATGAAAAAATAAATAGAAAAATATCAGAAAAAATAAAAAAATAAAGACAATTGTAGAAAAATAAAAGCAAAAACGAAAAAAATATTGAAAATAGTACTTGACATTTTAAAAAATTCAGATATACTATATGCTGCATTAAGCAATAAAATTAATAACTGCAAAATGAAGGAGGTAATATAAAGCAGTTGTATCATTATCATCAAGAAAGGGTAAGTGTTGTATTATTATGAAAATGAAATTAAAGAAAAATAAGATGAAAAAATTAAAAAAACATACAATGGTAAAAATTATTATGCCTGTTAATGTAATTATATTAATGTTATTAATGTTTTTATTTACAAATTGTAATAAAACTATAGCATTCAATGATGATACTAATGCAAAAAATAACACAGTATATGAAAAAACACAGTTAATTAGCGATGAGAATTTAAATTTGTTATTTTCAAATGTTGGAGTAACAGTAGATGGAATACAAGTGAAATCAGATAATTTTATTAATTCTATGGTTAGAATTAATGATATACCATATTACTCTTTTGAGATTTTAAAAGCTATTATAGGAGAAGATTCTGATATTACTGTTGATGAAGATAATGTAATATATATTTTAAAGAATAAAATTAGTTGTGAATGATGAATGTTAATAAGATACATATATTATTTAAAGATAAATTAATAGTAGGACGAGTACGTTATTACTCGTCCGATTACAATTGTACTTGTATGATTAAATGAAAAAGTATATACTTAATAATAAATATTAAGAGTTTTACTATAAGTGATAGAATATAAAACAGTACTTTATATTGTGGAGAGGTAAAAATGTATTTAGAAAAATTAGAAATATCAAATTATAAAATGTTTGATAATATTAAATTAGAGTTCGAGCCAGGATTTAACATTATATTAGGCGATAATGGAGTAGGTAAAACGACAATTTTAGAAGCAGCTTCAGTGGCTATTTCGGGGTTTTTAACGGGAATGGAAGATGTACCGACAAGAAACATCTATAAGCAGGATGTTAGATATGAAATTGTTAAAGATAGTATGGGTATTCCTAATAAAATATATAATGATGAATCAACACAAATTCGTAGTGTTTTAAAATATAATGATAAATCTTATGAATGGGTGAGGGCGAAGAAGAATTCAAGTAGTTCAACTAAAACAACTATGAATCCTAAAGACATACAGGATGTATCGCAAAAGCTTATTAATTCAATGCAGGCAGTGCTTCCATTGATAAGTTATCAGAGTGCGGCAAGACATTGGCTAACAGCAAGGGCAGATGCAGATGTAAAAAAAATAAAGCAGCTACATGATAGGAGATGTGGATATTTAGGATGTCTTGACAGAAAACTTAATCTTAATTCTGTATATGATTGGTGTATGCAGATGGGGTGGAAAGCGAAGTCATATATGATGTAAATTCTCGTAAATTATTATATGTTGAAAAAGGCATCTGTAAAGAAATTGAAGATTTGAGTGCGGGATATCAATCAATATTGAGTCTTATAATTGATTTGGCATATCGTATATCTGTGCTTAATCCGGATATTGGGGACAATATATCAAAAGTGGAAGGAATTGTACTTATAGATGAAATCGATTCAAATTTACATCCAAAATGGCAATGGAAAATAGTTGAGGCGATTACACAAATTTTTCCAAATGTTCAATTTATTGCAGCTACGCATTCTCCAATTATTATATCATCTTGTAAGAATGCTCATATTATAAACATTAGTGATGGAGAAATTGAGTATATATCAGATAGTTATGCTTATTCGGTAAATGAAATATTAAGAGATATGTTAGGATATCATATGCAGCCAGCAATAATAGAAGATCTTATAGAAAAATTTGAAAATGAGTTGGACGAAGAAAATTTTGATGAAGCCAAATCAGCGTTAAATAGTTTAGAGAAACTGTTAGGGCAGGAACATGCAAAAGTTATTGCTTTAAAATCGGAATATAAATTAGAAGTGGGTAATGATATACATTAAAAAGAGAAGAACCCCTATATCAATAAAAAAAGCCTCTGATAATATAAAAAAGGATCCAGCTAGCGGCTATAGAGCAATTAGTATTCCAGGTGACACATCTAAGCTTAGAGAGTTATTTGAAAGAATGCCTAAAAATGAAATAAGAGAAAATTTATTTAAAGAACAGCATGGGATATGTGCTTATTGTATGAGAAGTATTAATTTTGATGCTTCAGGCAGGATAATAAGAGATACATCTACAAAAATAGTGGCAACACGTAGAAGTATGTATGATAGTGTGAGCATAGAGTTTGCAAGATGGGAGAAAAAGAAGTGTCTGACGTCAACTTTTTTGCAATCAAAGATAGATATTCTTGAAAATGAACTAAAAAATGATAATGTTGCGCAGCCATTTATAGGTGTGAAATTATATAGATATAAAAAGAAATGTGATTCACTAAAACGTCAACATAAATAAGCGTATATTTTAAAAGCAAGAAAGGATTACCTATGCGTTTCGTACTATTTTACTCCACTGTAGAATCCTTTAACTATTTTACAGACAGAATTGTAGAAGAATTAATAAAAAGAAATTATGAGTGCTTTATATTAGATCTTACTAACAGCACTCAGGATGGGAGCCATTCCTTTAAGGCGTTTACGGAGTTTCTTTCGGTAAGAGCAGATGCGGCTATAGGATTTGATGGAATAGGCTTAAAAGATGATATGTTTATAGAGCTGTGGGATTCTATGGATACAGTAGCACTTAATATTTTGATGGATCACCCATTGAGATTTCATCCGACTATGCAGAAGCATCCAAGAAATTATGTGCAGTTCTGCTGTGATGATAATCACGTTGATTATGTTAAGAAATATTTTGGTGATACTGTAGGCAGAGTAGAATTTATGCCACATGCGGGTACTTATAATGGAAAGTTAAATCTTGAAGGTTATGATAAACGTCTATATGATGTGTTATTTTCTGGGACATATTACAGACCACAGAGCTATCTGGAACAGATTGATAATACATTTAAAGATAATGAACTGCTCAGAGTATTTTATCACAATCTTGCTGAGTATATGATTGACAATAATAGTATAACAACGGAGCAGGCAGTGCTTGATGTTATTGATATGATGGAGCTCTCATTAGCGCAGGAGCAGGTTAAGCAGTTGTTTAGATTTTCTGAACCTATAGACTGGATGGCGAGAATGTATTACAGGGAGAAGATTGTTTCAATAATAGCCGAAGCAGGAATTGATATATGGCTGTTAGGAAGAGGCTGGGAAAATCACCCTTCTGCTAATTTAAGCAATGTGCATATTATTAATGACCGTGTTCCATTTGCCAGGACACTTCCAGTTATGGCAGAGGCGAAGATTAATCTTAATGTTATGCCGTGGTTTAAGGCGGGTACTCACGATAGAATATTTAATATCCTGCTGTCAGGTTCTTTACCATTGACGGATTCAAGTAAGTGGCTTAAAGAGCATTTTCAGGATAAGAAAGATATTGTTTATTATAAACTTGATGCGTGTGAAGAAATACCTCAGTTAATAAAGCATTATCTGGATAATTCTGATGAAGCGAAAGCAATAATTCAGAATGGCTTCGATATTGTGGCAGACAATTATGTGTGGAGTAATATTGTGGAACAGTTGATAAGAAATGTGTGAGCTATATAAAGTATGTATTAAAAATTCCAATATATTAAATTGATATAAATATCAGAGCTAAAATTAAGGATTAGAAATATGGAGAAAAGTTAGTATAATATTACCCACATATAATCGAGCATATATTATAAAGAATTCTATAAGGAGTATATTAGATCAAAAATATAAAGACTATGAATTAATTATTGTAGATGATGGTTCTACAGATGAAACTGAGAATGTAATAAATGAAATTAATGATAATAGGATTATTTATCATAAATTTGTTACAAATTCAGGAGTATGTTCGGCAAGAAATTATGGGATAGAAGTATCAAAAGGAGAATATATAGCTTTTCAGGATTCTGATGATATATGGATTGCGGATAAACTGGAAAGGCAGATGAAATTGTTTGAACTTGATGAGCAATTAGATTTTGTTTACAGTAAGTTGAGATATAAGATTGATGATACACATAGTATGATTTTGCCAGATGAGAGAATATCGTATGACAATAAAATAGGAAATATATATAACCAACTGTTGTGGGATAATTTAATACCATTTTCAAGTTTAGTGGTTAAAAAAAATTGTCTTAATGCTGTAGGAAATATGGATAATAGCTTTTCGGCATTAGAGGATTATGATTTTGTATTACGCATAGCAAAAAATTATAAAGCTGGTTTTGTTGATGAAGTATTAGTTGAGGCAGCTATTTCTAGTGATGGAATTTCATCGAATTCATATAACTATTTAGTATCAAGCTGTAAATTACTTGGGAAATATAAAAATGATTATATAAAAACCGGGATGTTCAATCATCGTGTAGAAATAATACTTCAGGATGCCCAGAAAGTTGGTATATATGAACAGATTTTAAAAATGTTGGAATTAGTATTAGTATAAAGATATTATAATAATATGCTTTTAGATATGTTGCTTTAAGTAGAGATTAAAGTATACATAATATTGAAGAGTATATACTTAGTAAATTATTGCAAAATAAATTTAGGTGCTTTATACTCTAATTAAGATAATAAGGATGGGATTGATAGGAATTCTAATGATTGTAGTGGGGCAATACATAATATATATAATAGAATTATAAGCCATTCGGTCCGTTAGGATTCGGGTGGCTTGTTGCTTTTAGCGGATTAAAAGTATTTTAAGCTAAAATAGGAAGTGGGGGGGG
>ENA-OWPD01000213-OWPD01000213.1-human-gut-metagenome-genome-assembly--contig:-NODE-213-length-76227-cov-6.618692_pt1 | contig 76227 bp, 69 predicted proteins | sample MGYA00248262_ERZ651842 | MGnify/ENA primary metagenome ERZ651842 (study PRJEB26924, sample SAMEA4378253) | human gut metagenome | biome: human gut; feature: human-associated habitat; material: faeces... | reverse complement strand
TAATTTACCACTGGTTAATAAATTATGATATTTTTTAAAACGTTCATGGTGATAGTGTTCAATCTCACAAATCATGTAAAAAGTTGTTGCAATTTCAACATAACCTTCTTCTTTAGCTTCATCACCAAATTGCTTGTAGATAGATGTTGCTTCATCGTATTCGTGTTGTGCTGCTTGTTCTAATAACGAACTTAAATCCTGATCTAGATCAACAGGATAATTAGCCTCCATTGAAACATTAGCATCTTTAAAAACATCTTTAAGATAATTGTAAAAAACTATCGCATGCTCTTTCTCTTGATTTGCAGTAAAATAAAGCATATCTTGTAAAATAGCCATTCCATTCTTACCTGCGACTTTAGCAGCCATTTCATAACGCATTCGAGCTTGACATTCACCAGCAAAAGCTCTTAATAAATTTGTTTTGGTTTTTGTTTCCATATATAAGTTACCTCCACTTTTATTTTTAACAAAATAAAAGAAGATTAAACTTAATCTTCTAAGAATCAAATAATCTCTTTAATAATAATTAAAATATTATAACGCTGATATAGATACTGCTAACAAGACAAATAATCTAGTTGATCATATCTTTATTCATTCCAGTTAATTCCATATATTCAGTTTTAACATTTTTCAATAATTGCATAAATGTCCAATTTACATTTGTTTGAGTTACAATTGCCTTTAACGGAATGAAAGGAATGTTTGCTTCTTTAAAAATTTGTAATAGCAAATCAACTTGTTTATCTTCAAAACCAGCCATAACCATCATGTCATCTTGTGGAATCTCTGTTAATGCTTCAGTTCCACGTTCAAAATTATCAGCACCTAAAATATACCCAATCGGGCTCATTAAATCACTTGATTTAACAATGATTACTTCAACATTCAGTTTTTCAAGAATTGAAATAATTGCTTTACCAGCATCAGTTTTATCAATATTGTATAATAATACAGTTTCTTGCATATGTATTGCCTCGCTTTCGTTTAATAGGTTATCATATTTATGGTTAACGTTCAACTAAGTTGACTTAATGTGCTATAATTTATCCGGGTAGGTGAGATAATGCGGTATTATTTAGAAAAAGAAATTACAAATAGTTATAAAGAAGGAAGCTTAGTTATTGATATTCTTAGTAAAGAAGATTTCATAAACCAGTATCAAAAGGAAAATCATGCAAACCATGTGATTAGGCATATTGGGGATATTATGTACTGTAAAGTAGAATTATTTTACGATGTGATTTGCGGAGCGTTTGTTATACCTGACAAAAAGGATTTAAAAATAAAACATTGTTTTAGTTTTTATTTAACAGAACAAAAAATGATTTTTATTGATGATAACGATTATGTGATGAAACTTATTGAAAAAATGAAAGATACATATACTAATAATCGTCTAAGTTTGAACAAATTTTTTCATGATTTGATTTTCTTAATAACTGTTGATGATGGAATGTATTTACAAGAATATGCTGATCGTTTACAGGTCATCGAAGACAAAATAGCTTTTAATTTCAATAGTCAAATAAATAATGAGATAATCTTGCTGCGTAAAGAACTATTAATTTTAAATTCCTATTATAATCAGTTGGGGGATATGATCGATATTTTAAGTGATAATGAATCAGATTTCTTAAATGATTATGAATGTCATTTATTCAGCATGCAGGCACGTAGGATTGATCGTTTGGATAACCAGTTAAATGCTTTAAAAGATTATTCTTTGCAAATAAAGGAAATGTATCAAAATAAAATTGATACCCACCAAAATAAAATTATGACTGTTTTAACAGTTGCAACAACTATTTTCTTCCCGTTATCGATTATCACAGGATGGTATGGAATGAATTTTAAAAATATGCCAGAGTTAAATAATCCTTATGGTTATATTATTGTTATTGGAGCAAGTATTTTAGTTGTAATTATTGAAATGTTAATTTTGAAAAAGAAAAAATTCTTTTAGAAAAAAATGTTGACGTAGTCAATAAAAAAAGGTATAGTAAATAAGCAACAAATGATAGCAGCACATAGAGTTTTGAAAAGAGCGTTTATAACTTAAGTTTGTAGAGTAGCTAGCTGCAAAGTGAAATACTTAATATAAACACAATTCAAATAATCTATGCAATGTTATTGTTTTATGCAAATAAAACAATAAATGGAGGAAGACAAATGTCACGTTACACAGGACCTCAATGGAAATTATCTCGTCGTTTAGGATTCTCTACTTTAGAAAATGGTAAAGAATTAAATAAGAGAGCTTATGCTCCAGGTCAACATGGTCAAAAAAGAAAAAAACAAACAGAATATGGTTTACAATTAGCTGAAAAGCAAAAAGTAAGACATATGTATGGAGTAAATGAAAAACAATTCCATAACACATTCAAACAAGCAGGTAAAATGGAAGGTATCCATGGTTATAATTTCTTCTGCTTATTAGAAAGAAGATTAGATAATGTTGTTTACAGATTAGGATTTGCACCTACAAGAAGAGCTGCAAGACAATTAGTAAACCACGGTCATTTCTTAGTAAATGGAATTAAGACTGATATTCCATCATTCCGCGTTAAAGTTGGAGATGTTATTGAAGTTAAAGAAAAATCTAAAAATTTAGCAATCATTAAAGCTAGCTTAGAAGCTAGAGTACATACTCCTGCTTTTGTAGAAGTTGATGATACTAAATTAACTGGAAAACTTGCTCGTTTACCAGAAAGATCTGAATTAAATCAAGAAATCAATGAGTCATTAATCGTTGAATACTATAACCGTATGGGATAATCCCTACGGGATTAAACTGGTATATCTTAACTATGCAGAAGTTAGGATATACTTTTTTTTGAATTTGATTCTTCGTTAGATTATTAATTGCTGGTTTAAAACGACAGTTTTGCCATCCTATTTAAAGAACGAGCGCACAGGTTGATAGCAATTATAATTATTTATAAAATGGTAAGAAAATTATTTTTTATTGGTTTAAATTAAAATAATTAAAATGATATTCCGGATAACCCTAAGAAAAAATCATATAAAATTGAAAAAAGTATTTGCATAAAAAATTAATTTAATAATGTATTAATTTTGATAATTTGATATAATCAAATTAATGTGGAGGTATGTATGACAGATAGTAGAATTTGTATTGCCTTGGATTTTCAAAATAAGGCAGAAGTAAAAGAATTTTTGGAAAAATTCAATGATGAAAAACTATATGTAAAAGTTGGAATGGAACTATTTTATGGTGAAGGTATTGAAATCATCAAAATGATTAAAGAAATGGGACATAACATTTTTTTAGATTTAAAATTACATGATATTCCTAATACTGTAAAAAGTGCAATGAAGCAACTAGCAAAATTAGAAGTAGATATGGTCAATGTTCATGCTTCAGGAAGTATCGCAATGATGAAAGCTGCAATTGAAGGATTAGAAGCAGGCAAGACAGGTGATAAACGACCTTTATGTATCGCCGTTACATGTTTAACGTCACTTGATCAAGAAGTGCTAGATAACGAGCTTTTAATTAACGATACATTAGAAAATGTCGTTTTAAAGTGGGCTACTAATGCTAAAGAAGCAGGACTTGATGGTGTTGTTTGTTCACCATTAGAATCTAAAGTGATTCATGATAATTTAGGAATGGAATTCATAACAGTAACGCCAGGAATTCGTTTAGCTGATGATAGCGTAAATGATCAAAAACGGGTTACTACTCCGGCGATGGCACGCGAATTAACATCTAGTTATATCGTAGTAGGTAGAACGATTACTGGATCTGCTGATCCATACGCAACATATAAAAAAGTATATCAAGATTTTCAAGGGTAGAGGAGAAGAATAATGAAAGAATTAATTGCTAAAGATTTATTAGATATTCAAGCGGTTTTTTTAAGACCAAATGAACCATTTACATGGGCTAGTGGAATTAAATCACCGATTTATTGTGATAATCGTTTAACATTATCATATCCAAAAGTTCGTAAAGATGTAGAAACTGGACTAGCTAAATTAGTTCAAGAAAATTTTCCAGAAGCAGAATGCTTAATGGGAACAGCTACTGCGGGAATTGCTCATGCTGCATTAGTGGCAGATATTTTGGAATTACCAATGGGATATGTCCGTGGTGGGGCAAAAAGCCATGGTCGTAACAATCGGATCGAAGGAAAAGTAGAACCCGGCATGAAAGTTGTTGTGGTAGAAGACCTGATTTCAACGGGGGGGAGTTCATTAGAATGCGTTGAAGCGCTAAAAGAAGCCGGTTGCGAAGTAATTGGAATGATTGCTATTTTCACATATGGATTACCAAAAGCAACAATTAATTTTGAAGCGGCTGAATGTAAATATGTAACATTGACTGATTATGATACATTGATCGGTGTAGCAAAAGAAAATGACTATATTAAAGAAGCTGATATGGAAAAATTAAAGGCTTGGAAAAAAGATCCAAGTGACGAAAGCTGGATGAGTAAATAGAAGGTAAAAACACCTTCTTTTTTTATATTTTCCCCCTAAAATAAAGATATTTTAATTGCATTATCATTGTGCTATAATTATAATGCTATTGTTGTAAATAAAAGTAGCTTTGGAGGTAGAAAATGCTAAAAAGTATTAAATATGTTCTAAAAGAGAATTTCACAAATTTATTTAGAATATATTCAATTTCGAAATATGAATTATTATCTGATATTCGTGATTCCCGTTTGGGGATTTTTTGGAATTTTGCTAATCCATTGATTCAAATTTTAACATATTATTTTGTTTTTGGTTTAGTAATGAATCGTAAAGATGTAGATGGAATTCCTTTTATTCAATGGATGTTGGCGGGAATGGTTGTTTGGTTTTTTATTAATCCTTGTATTACTCAAGGGGCTAATGCCATTTTTTCAAAGACGGGTGTAATTACTAAAATGAAATTTCCAGTTAGTGTTTTACCAGCTACGGTAGTTTTAAAGGAATTATTTAATCATGCCTGTATATTGCTTTTAATGATTATTTTTTATTGTACTCAAGGTGTCTATCCATCAATCGAGTGGTTGGGAATTATATATTATTGCTTTGCGGCCTGCTGTTTTGCTGTGAGTTTAGCGATGATTACATCTGTGCTTAATATGATTGCTCGAGATACTCGTAAGTTGATTTTAGCGTGTATGCGTTTGATTTTATATTTAACACCTATTTTATGGCCGATTTCTCGTTTTAGTGAACAGACGTTATTGTTTGATATTATTCGTTTTGTCATGAAAATCAATCCAATCTATTATATTGTATGTGGGTATCGAGATTGTTTTTTATATCACCTTGGATTTATGCATTATTGGAAACAAATGCTGGCTTTCTGGGGGATTACTGGAATACTGTTTGTTGTTGGCTGTTATATGATGTATAAATTCAAACATAAATTTATTGATATGATCTAGGTGGTAGAAATGGAAAATTACGCAATTAAATTTGAAAATGTTTCAAAAATATATAAATTGAAAAAGAAAAATGATGGTAATACTAAAAGTAGTGAAACAAAAAGATTTTATGCTTTAAAAAATATTAGTTTTGAAATCCCACAAGGGGAAGTAGTAGGGATTTTAGGAACTAATGGCTCAGGAAAATCAACTCTGTCACTTATCTTGGCGGGAATTAGCGAAATCGATGAGGGTGTCATGCATATTAATGGTGAACAATCATTGGTTGCTATTAATACCGGTTTAAATAAACAGCTAACAGGTTTAGAAAACATTAATGTTAAAGGTGCTTTATTAGGACTATCAAAAAAGCAGATTCAGGAGATTATTGATGGTGTTATTGAATTTGCGGAGCTAGGAGACTTTTTATATCAACCTGTAAAAAAATATTCTAGCGGGATGAAATCACGACTTGGTTTTTCAATCTCTTTATATTTAAATCCAGATATTATTATCGTTGATGAAGCTTTATCGGTAGGTGATAAAGGTTTTGCACAAAAGTGCATAAATAAAATGAATGAATTAAAAGATGAAGGTAAAACGATTATATTTATTTCACATTCATTGCCTCAAGTTCGAAATTTTTGTCAAACAGCAATGTGGATTGAGGGAGGAATGTTAAAAGAATATGGTGAAGTCGGGGAAGTATGTGATCATTATGGTGAATATGTTGATTACTATAACAGTTTAACGAACAAAGAAAAGGCTAAAATAAGAGATAATAAATTTAAAAAACGAATTGTTCAAAATCCTCAAATTGGATTTTGGGAAAAAGTTTTAGATCGGATAAAAGGATAGGTGAAAATAATGAAGAAGGTTATTACATACGGAACATTTGATTTATTTCATGTAGGTCATTTGAATATTATTAAAAGAGCAAAAGCGCTGGGTGATTACTTGATTGTTGCGGTAAGTAGTGATGCATTTAATGCGCAGAAGGGGAAAAAGGCATATCATAGTGATCATGATCGAAAATTGATTTTAGAGGCGATTAGATACGTTGATGAAGTTATTTTTGAGGAATCTTGGGATCAAAAAATTAAAGATGTTCAAGAACATGATGTAGATGTATTTGTAATGGGTGATGATTGGGAAGGTAAATTTGATTTTTTAAAGGATTACTGTGAAGTTGTCTATTTACCAAGAACTGATGGTATTTCAACAACAAAAATTAAGGACGATCTACATAAATAGGTGTAAAGATGAAACTTAGTATAATTATCCCTTACGATCGTTACAAACAGTATTTACATGATTGTCTAGAAAGTGTTTATGAACAGCGGTTAAATGATTATGAAACTTTACTTGTTGTAAATAATAAAAAAGAGATTGATCAAGATATCAAAGCGTATGATATTAATTTAAAAATCCTTGAAGCTGGAGAAAATTCTAGTGTTGCTAAAAAAAGAAATATTGGCTTAGAACAGGCAAGTGGTGAATATATCTATTTTATTGATTGTGATGATTATTTGATGCCAAATACTTTAAAATTATTAATTACTTGTGCTAATCAAAATGATTTAGATTTAGTTGCAGGAATTAGACGCTTTACATGGTTCAAAAAGAAAGTTTTTGAGACCATGGGTGATGAAAAAAATAATGAATTAAACTTAAAAGATAAAGATCATGATTATGATGATAAATTTATTGAAAAAGTATATGACCAAAATAATGTTGATGAATATATGGTAGATGTTTTAATTCGGAGCCGACATGCTATTCGTAATATTTCTGTCTTAAATGTTTTAATAAAAAAGAAACTGATTGATGAGCATCAAATTCGTTTTAACGAAGATTTTTTCTATTACACTGATGTTCCTTTTGTAATCCAATTAGTTAATTACGCAAAGAGTTTTGATCGTGTTGAACAAGCAATTTTTGTTAAAAGAAAACATAATGATCCAATCAATACACCTGCTTTATCACAAATAAAAGATTCTGAAAATAAATTTGATGAATTTTTGATGGCTTATCGCTATAGTGCTTCTTTAGTAGCTCCAGATAGTTATATTCGTTATTATTTAGATTCGAAAATGCTTAGATATTACACAAAGTTTTTTGCACGAAAGATTCGGCGCAGTAAAGATGATATTTGGCGTAACGAACGATTTAAAGCAATGGGAGAAATATTAAAAAATATTCATCCTCGTTTATTGAATAAAAGTTCTCGTTATAGTAAAAAAATGATCAAAGCTGGTCTAAATGGTGATCTTGAGTTAGCAAAGAAGACTGTAAGCCGGCATTTAGCAAAAATAAAGTTTAAAAAGATCTTAAAAAATAAAAACGAGATGAATAAATATTTATATCGTCATAAATATATTAATAAACCGCTTGAAGAAAATACGGTTATGTTTGAAACTTTTATGGGAAAAAGTTATGCAGATTCACCTAAATATATTTATGAATATTTAGCGAAGAATTATCCAGGTAAATATAAGTTTATTTGGGTATTAAATGATCCTAAAGAAAAATTGCCTTACGAAGGTAAGATTGTCAAAAGATTCACAAGGGAATATGCTTATTATTTAGGCGTTTCTAAATATTTTGTTTTTAATATTCGTCAGCCATTATGGTTTAGAAAGCGGGAGGAACAAGTTTTATTAGAAACGTGGCACGGAACGCCACTGAAACGTTTAGCGTTTGATCAAGAAGAGGTTACTGCTGCTTCGCCGACCTATAAAGCTCAATTTTATCGTCAAAAACAAGAATGGGATTATTTGATTGCACCGAATAAATTCTCTAGTGATATTTTCAAAAGTTGTTTTATGTACGATGGTAACATGCTGGAAACAGGATATCCAAGAAATGATTTATTATCGTTACCAAACCGTGATGCAATAGCTTTAGAATTGAAGAAAAAATTAGGGATTCCTCTAGATAAAAAGACTATTTTGTATGCTCCGACATGGCGTGATGATGAGTATTATGGAAATGGTAAATATAAGTTTAAATTGAAATTAGATTTAGATTTATTAAAGCAGCAGCTTGGTGATGAATATGTTGTATTGTTAAGAACACATCATTATATTGCTGATGCATTAGATGTTACGGGACTAGAAGAGTTTGCGTATAATTTGAGTAAGTATGATGATATTACAGAAATTTATTTAATTAGTGATATTTGTATTACGGATTATTCTAGTGTGTTTTTTGACTATGCTAATTTAAAAAGGCCGATGTTATTCTATACGTATGATTTAGATAAATATCGTGATGTATTAAGAGGTTTTTATATTGATATGGAAACAGAATTACCAGGACCATTGGTTTATACTACTGAAGAAGTTATTGATAAAATCAAGAATCTGAATAGTTTGAATCAAGAATATCAACAACGTTATGAACAATTTTATGAACGTTTTTGTTCATGGGAAGATGGGAATGCTGCTATGCGAGTTGTTGAAGCAGTTTTTAAATAAGGGGTTTACCCCTTATTTTTATGGGAGGAAAGTAAATGAAAATATTAAAGAAACTACTCGGTAAGTTAATCAGAATTTTATATCGATTCGTATATCGATTTATTCCTTGTCAGGAAAAAACAATTCTTTTTATTTCTTTTCATGGTCGCGGTTATTCTGATAATCCAATGGCAATTCACCAATATCTTTCAAAACATTCACAATATGCTGATTATCGTTGCATTTATGCAATAAAAAATCATAAACAAAAAAAATTAAAAATTGAAAATGCTAGAATTATTGAGTATTTTAGTATTGCTTATTTTTTCTATCTAGCGCGTAGTAAATATTGGATTGCTAATTGCAAGCTCCCAAAATATGTTTTGAAAAAAGATAGCCAAGTTTATTTACAAACATGGCATGGGACACCATTAAAAAAATTAGCACATGATATTGAAGTTCCAGAAGGAACAACCTTTTATCGTAGTGAAATGAGCGTTGAAGAAATGCGTTCAACCTACGATAATGATGTAAGTAAGTATAATTATATGATTAGTCCTAGTGCTTTTACAACTGAAGTCTTTCAAAGTGCTTTTGCGATTGAGAGAGAGCGCTTGATTGAAACGGGATATCCACGAAATGATATTTTATCAAATTATAATTCTGATGATATAAAAAAAATAAAAGATAAATTAAATTTACCTGAGGGTAAGAAGATAATTTTATATGCGCCAACTTGGCGTGACAATTCATATAATTTAAAAGGGTATACATTTAAATTAGAAGTTGACTTTAAAAAGTGGCAAAAAATTCTAGGTACAGATTATATTGTTATTTTTAAACCCCATTATTTAATTGTAAATGATTTTGATTTAGAGGCAGTTAAAGAATTTGTCTACTACATTGATCCTAAAGAAGATATTAGCAGCTTGTATTTAATTGCCGATGTCTTAGTTACAGATTATTCAAGTGTATTTTTTGATTATGCAATATTAAAACGACCAATTTATTTTTTTATGTATGATTTAGACACTTATCGTGATGAGTTAAGAGGCTTTTATTTAGATATTTATCATGATTTACCAGGCGATGTTATTGAAAGTGAGGATGAATTGATCCAAAAAATTTTCTCTGAAAAATTTGACTATAATCGATTGCAAATATTTAATGAACAGTTTAATAATCATGAAGATGGCAATGCGAGTAAACGGGTTATTGAAATTTTATTAAAGTAGGTGATGAGATGGGAATAAAGAAAATTATTATTAATATTATCTTAAAAATAGCCAATATATTTGTTTTAAGATGTTCAATCAAGCAAGGACAAATAGCCTTTATTTCATTAGAGTCGAATCAACTTGAAAGTGATCTTGAACTTATTTATCAGGAGTTAAAAAAAGAAAACAAATATAGTTTAAAAATGGTATTAATAAATTATAATAAAAAAAGTTTAATTAACAATTTTTTGTATATGTTAAACTGTATTAAGCAAATTTATGTAATTAATACTTCTAAAGTTGTTTTGATTACAGACAATAACTATGTAATTAGTAATTTTAAACGACCTGGCGTTAAAGTTATTCAGGTATGGCATGCGACTGGAGCAATCAAAAAGTTTGGAAATGCTATCAAACGTGAATATCCTATTAAAAATTATGACTATGTGATTGCAAATAGTGATTATTGGAAGCAGCCTTATCAAGAAGCTTTCAACGTTTCCGAGCAGGGCGTTATTATTACAGGAATGCCACGTGTGGATCATCTTGTTGATCCATATTATTTAACACAAGCGAAAGCACGTATGTATAGTAGATATCCGATTCTAAAAGGAAAAAAGGTTATTTTATATGCACCGACTTTTAGAGGAAATATTTATCAGGGTTTTAAAACAGTTGACTTTGATGCTCAAGCAGTTTTAAATGCACTGGGAGAAGAATACGTAATAATCTTTAAATTTCACCCATTGTTATTGAAAACTACGCTATCAGACGATTCTAGAGTGATTAATATGAATCATGAAAATACTCATGATTTATTCGCAGTTTGTGATGTCTTGATTTCTGATTTCTCATCAATTATCTTTGATTATTCCTTATTAAATAAACCAATGTGTTTTTTTGTTCCGGATTTAGATGAATATATTGAAACATTAGGATGTTTTGTGGATTATCGAAGGGTCATGCCCGGAGCAATCTGTTATAATGAAACGCAAGTTATTGCAGCCTTGCAAGGTAATAAAAAATATGATATTAAGGCATTTAGAGATATGTTTTTTAAATATCAAGATGGTCATAATACACAAAGAATTGTTATGTTTATCGATAAATTAATAAACACCAAGAATTAATTCTTGGTGTTTATTTAATGATTTTCATTCGCCAAATAATCACGGACATTTGATAAATTGTCCATGATCTTATTAGTCATTATCGCAAACTTATGATCAGGGTATTTTAAATCAGGAATACAAATTACTTTAATGCCTGCACTATAGGCAGCGTTAATTCCGGATTCAGAATCTTCGAGAACCAGAGCTTCATCGGGCGTAATTCCTAATTTTTGGCATGATTTTAAAAATACTTCAGGATCAGGTTTTCCTTTTGTTACTTCGTCACCACAAATGGAATCATCAAAATATTTTTGTAAACCAGATAATTCTAAAATATGATCAACACGATGACGCTGTGAACTGGTTGCAACAATTGTTTTATAGTCGTTTTCTTTTAAATACTTTAGTAACTCAATTAATCCTTCTTTTAAAGGAACCCCTTCATTTTCAAATAAGTCAGCCATATATTGATGAACTGCTTTAATTGTTTCCTCAACATCAAAATCGTCGCCATAATCTTTATGGAAAAGCTCATAGACTGCTTTAACAGGCTTTCCTAAAAGAGTTTTATAGGCTTCTAATGATAATGTTAAATTATGTTTAGCTAATACATGCTTATATCCCTCGAATGTAACTCTCTCACTATCAATCATTAAACCATCCATATCAAAAATTACTGCTGTTATCATCTTTTTACCTCCACGCAAATATCATATCATAATTATCCGATTAGTAAAAAGATTTTCATAGAATAAAAAAAGTTCTAATTCATATACTGCACTAAAGGAGTTGTAGATATGATACATAGAGGGGAAATTTATTATGCTGATTTATCTCCGGTAGTGGGGAGTGAACAAGGAGGATATCGACCTGTGATTGTTTTACAAAATAATAAGGGCAATCGATATTCGACAACAGTGATTATTGCGCCAATTTCTTCACGATTAACAAAAAATCCGTTACCAACCCATGTGATGGTTGATTGCAGTTCATTGGAAAAAAAGAGTGTAGTTTTACTAGAACAAATTAGAACGATTGATAAACAGCGAATTAAAGAAAAAGTTGGAATGATTGATAGCCAAGTAATGAATCTGATCAATCAAGCAATTAAGACAAGCTTGGATATTAAATAGTTTCCTTTTGAGTCAGATATTTGCTATAATAGCCCCATGGAGGTAGAGGAAAGATGAATGTTCGTGATATTAAATTAAAGGCTAAAAGTGTTTTAGTTAATCGTAATAATATAGTTACAGTATTTGTGTTTATTAGTGTAATAACAACTTTGGCTAATTATATTGGTTCAGAAATTGGCGGGGTGATACCATTTCTTTCATTGATTGTAACTATTATAATGTTGCCCTTTGGTCATGGGAATGTGGTAACTGCATTAAAAACAGTCAATGAACAAGGTGATGAGGTCACTATTGAACAAGATGGGGTAGTCGGATTAAGACGTTTTAAAGATTTATTTGGCACATATTTTATTAGAGAAATATTATTATTGGTGATTATGATGCTGCTTGGATTAATCATATTCGTAATTGCTAGATTTACAGTAGACAGTAATGTTTTTTCTCAATTAGGAGCAATTATTGAGCAAGCTGCTGTATACTCTACTAATGTAAGTGCATATTTAAATGATCCAACTGTAATTGAAGCATTAGGAACACTAGGAGTAATCTTTTTTATTGGTATCATCATTATTGCAATTGTAGCGTTTATTTATAGTTTGGTATTTGCTTTAACACCTTTTGTATTAGAAAAATATAATATACGCGGTGCCAAGGCAATGAGTGAATCAGCTCGTTTAATGAAAGGACATAAACGAACTTTATTTATGCTGTATTTGTCATATTTAGGATGGGCTATCTTAGTATTAGTACTTTCTGCTGTTGTTGAGATGATTTTACCGATTCCATTAATTTTGAATATTATCGTGGCGGCTTTGACTACTTATTTGTTTGGTGCTGAACTAAATACTAGTTTAGCAGTATTTTTTGAAGAAATTGATTTAGAAGATAAAAATAATATTTAACGAGGTGTTAATTTGAATTTGATAAAAAAAATTAAATTAAATAGTAGGCAAAAGGCGATAGGGGTCATATTGATTTTTCCCTGGTATCTTTATTTTGCACCAATTGTAATTAATTATTTTTTGAAGCTATATACAGTATATATAGCTAATGATTTTTCAACTAATAGTTTAAATGCATTTTTTAATTTATTCATCGGAATTGCAACTGCTATTCCTTTGATTATTGTGTTTAAGGGTTTTATTAAAGAAAACTGGCTTGTTTTTAAAAAAGACTTTTTGGAAAATATAATATGGGTGCTTACGATCGGGATTGGTTTAGCATATTTATTTTCAATTGCAGGGGAACTGATTGTCAATCTTGTAGCCCCTCAATCAGGCGAAGCAGCTAACCAGACATTAGTGGAAACTCTTGTGCAATCTAATTTTCTATTAATGTTTTTTCAATCAGTAATTATTGCACCATTTATTGAAGAGTTGTTATTTAGAGGTCTGATTTTCAACAGTTTACGGCAAAAAAATATGGTTTGGGCTCATTTGATTTCAGCATTCCTATTTGGCTTGTTACATGTTTACAGCTATATTTTAGCTGGTGATATGAGTGAATGGATTAAATTGATTCCATATATGATGGCAGGTTTATCTTTTTCAATCGTATATGAAAAACGTCAAACAATTATAGCTCCGATCATTTTACATGCTGCAAAAAATCTAATCGCAGTATTGTTAATGGCGACGATGTTTTAAACACTATGCATGACATAGTGTTTTTTATTGTGAAACAAAAAACACGTGCTATGCGCGTGGTAACAATAAAGCTTTAGCGTCTGGGTAAAAAACCTCCTCGTGATATAATAATTGTAGCCTGGCAGCTGCAAATAAAATAACGAGGAGGTTAGTCTATGAAAGACACAAAAAGTTTATCACATACATCATATAGATGTAAATATCATATTGTAATAGTACCAAAATTTAGAAGGATGGCAATATACAATAAATTAAGACATGATATAAGATTAATTATAAAGACCTTAATTGAAAGAAAACCGGGAGTAGAGCTGATAGAAGGAGAGTTATGTCCTGATCATATTCACCTTCTATTAGAAATACCACCAAAGTATTCTGTGGCGGAGTTCATGGGATACCTGAAAAGCAAGTCAACGCTTATGATATTTGATCGTCATGCAAGTATGGAATATAAATATGGAAATCGAAAATTTTGGGCAAGAGGCTATTTTGTAGATACAGTAGGAAAGAACGAGAAGACAGTGAGAGAATATATTCAAAATCAGTTAGCGGAAGATAAGTTGAGTGATCAAATGAGTATGGAAGAATTTATTGACCCGTTCACAGGAGAACCAGTGGAAGGGTACAAGAAAAAGAAAAAAAAGTAAAAGACCCTTTGAGGGTCAGTGAGCAAATGACGTTGCGGCTGTCAAGGCGTTCAGTGGTCGAATGACTAGCGCAACAGCATGCCCTTACAGGGCGGGTGCATACCACGTCTTTTAGGCGTGGTTATGATTTTATAATAAAAAAACCGTAAAACTTATATAAATAAGAATTACGGAAATTTATTAATGGTCTCCCCTCACGGTCTCGAACCGTGGACCCACAGATTAAGAGTCTGTTGCTCTACCAACTGAGCTAAGGAGAGAGGACAGATATTATAATACACCTATTTAAACATAAAAGCAAGTTAAATTTAATGAAAAATGACATTAGCTATGCTATAATTACTAGGTGAATGGAGTGATCTGGCAATGTTCTACAAACAAACTATTAACAATATAAAAGTAGTTATTTTATCATTGGATGGAGGATTATTAGATCTAAATCGGCTTAGATTTAATTATTTTAAAAGGATTTGTAAAACTCACAATTTTGAATTAACTAAAGATATTTTCGAGGAAGCCCTTGGAAATATGAAAACAATGTATAATGATTTTCCAATTTCTAAAGATATTAATCCCGATGATATTAATAAGTTGATTGAACGTGATTTATACGAGTATGCAAAGTTAAAGCCTGAGACAATAAAAAAAGAGGGAACGGATGAACTGTTACAATTTTTTAAACAAAAAGAGATTAAAATTGCTGTGGTTTCAACTCATAAAACAAAACGTGCAATTCAATATTTACAATTAACAAGATTGTATGACAAAGTTGATTTTGTTATTGGCGGCGATAGCGATAATCTACCATTACCAGATACTGCTGTTTTAAAAACAACTCTTGAACAAATGAACTGCAAACCAAGTGAGGCAATTGTAATTGCAAACTATCCAAATCTTCTTTATGCAGCTAATCAATGTTTAATCAATGTAATTTATCTAAGTGATTTATGCTTGGTACAAGAATCGATTGGTCCAAGGGTATTTAAAATTGCAAGAAATAATTTAGAAATTATTAATATTTTTCTTTTTGCACGTTACGATACAATGGAAATATTTTCGCCGTTATTAGGGATGTCTAGTGATATGGATATTGAAACACTAGATAAAACATACGCTAAGCTGCTTGAAGAGTATCAAAATGATCAGCAGTTGATTGAACTAGTTCGCAATACATATCATTATTTTTTGGGAGAAATTGCAAATCGTGAAGCTGATACCGTCAATACATCGTTATTTGAAGATGAAGATGTTATTGTAGCGCCAGTGGATGATGAACATTTTTCTAATCCCCAAAGTATTGCAACTTTGGAAAAGTCAATTGAAGAGGTTTTAGAGTCAGAAGAAGTTTCAGAAACTGACAACGAAATTGCCGATACTGTTTTTAAAAGAGAGAATTTATATCAGGATGATGAATTTTCAAAAACAAGAACAGCGATAGGATGTGATCCTGAACGCGTTAATGAATTGATGGATATTATTAATGGTAATTCTGGAACTAAGTTGGAAGAGGGAGAATTATTTGAAAAGTCAAATGATGAAATATTATTAGAAAAACGGGGACTATTGTCTTATTTTATTAATTTTGTCTATACTGTTATCGTGGTGGGACTGATATCATTTTTAGGATTAATAATTTTTATCGGTTTTGAAGATTTTATTCAGAGACCAGGTATTGTTGCTGGAATAATTAAAAGCATTATTGATTTTTATGTTAATCTAGTTTTATCCATATATGCGGTTATTTTTAACAGCTTAAATGCTCTACTAAGTTTTATTCCTGATTATTCTAGTTTAATTGCGGGTAATGGTTTATTATCGACAATGGCAGTAAAATTAGTATTGTTCATTATTTTTAATGTAATAATAGTCTATATAGTTAAAATGATTTATTTATTAATTACAGAAGCGGAGGAAGATGATGCGAATTTTGCAGAAGATTAAAGAAATAGATGTTAAAACATCGCACTTTTTTCCGCAGTTTTATCATCATCGTTTTTTTAGTGGTGCGATGAAGTTTATTGCTGGAATTGGTGATTTTGGAATGATTTGGCTTGTTTTAATTTTACTTTTAAGTCTTAATGATAAAACACAGCTGCTTTCTCAAAAAATGCTGGCAGCGCTAATATTAGCAACAGTCATCGGTCAAGTGACAATTAAGTCGATTGTAAGGCGTAAGCGACCATGTCATACATATCATGATGTTGAAATGTTGATTCCAGTTCCGAGTGATTATTCATTTCCTTCAGGACATACTACTTCAAGCTTTGCATGCGCAACGACTGTATGTTTCTTTTTTCCTAGAGTCGGCTTTATTTGCATGATTTTTGCTGCATTAATGGCTTTTTCAAGATTGTATTTGTTTGTCCATTATTTGAGCGATGTTACTTTTGCAATTGTTTTGGGAATTAGTGTTGGAATAATTGTTATGTTATTTTAGTGTGATAAAAGGAGCAAGGGTCTGCTCCTTTAAAAAAATAAAAAAATTATTTTTTAAATATAAAGAAATGAGAGGAAAAAATTGAAAAAATCAATAGTAAAAAATATTATTTTTAAATTTTCTTTAGAAATTTTTAGAATAATAATTCCTATTATATCAGTTCCATATATATATAGAATATTTAAACCAGAGGTAATGGGACAAATAGAATTTTCTCAATCAATAGTAGGATATTTTTTTATTTTTGCAGGATTTGGAGTTTATACTTATGGTTTAAGAGAGATAAGTAGAGTTAGAAATAATAAAGAGCAGAGAGATAAATTATTTACAGATTTATTTATAATTTCAACAGTAAGTAGTGTAGTAGTAACTCTTCTATATTTTGGATATGTATATTTTAAATTTAATTCTGATTTAATACTAAAAAATATGCTATTAATTAATTCTATTAACTTAATTTCATATATTTTCTATATTGAATGGATAAATGAAGCTTTTGAGAACTATAAGTTTATATCTCAGAAAACTATAATAATAAAAATTATAAATTTAATTTGTATATTATTATTTATTAAGTTTTCAGAAGATTTTTATAAATATCTTTTTCTTATAAATATTTTCATATTTTTTAATAATTTTGCTAGTTTTATCTATATAAGAAGATATATTAGTTTTTCTTTTAAAAATATTGAGGTAAAAAAATATCTATTTCCACTGTTTTTAATGATATTAATTTCTAATATTAATGTTCTATATACTCAATTAGATAAAATAGCATTAGGTTTTTATGGAAAAAAAATAGAGGAGGTAGCTTATTATGGAGTAGCTCAAAAGGTTATGTCAATAATGATGCTAATTATTATGTCTATAGTTAGGGTAATGATGCCAAGACTCTCTTTTTATTTAGGAGAAGGAAATAAAGTGGAATATGAAAATTTATTGAATAAGACTTTCCCATATATCTATCTATTAGTATTTCCCATTTCAATAGGAACAGTAATTTTAAGTAATGAAATAGCTTTATTTTTTGGTGGAATTGAGTATTTAGTGGCAAAGTTTGCAATAATAGTTTTTGGAATAAGGTTGATAATAGTAACTATAGAAAGTATTTTAGCTAATCAAGTAATATTTTTAAATCAAAAAGAAAAAGTTATCTTATATCTATATGGGCTAGGGGGAATAATAAATTTTTTATTAAAACTTTATTTAATAAAATATAATATACTAACTTCAGGAACAGCAATATTGACTACTATGATTTCAGAGATAGTATTAATAATTTTAGAGTATAAATATATTAAAAAATATTTGAATTATGATTTAAAAGTTTTTAAATTAGGAAATCTAAAGTATTTAATATTTTCATTATTATTTTTTATAATAAAATATTTACTGAGAGATTTAAATTATAATAATTTAATAAATTCTTTAATAGTGTTTATATGTTGTTCTAGTGTATATTTTATAATTTTATTTATTACTAAAGATAAGTGTTTAAATGAAATTTTAGAAAAATTGAATATAAAACAATTTTTGAAAGGAAAGATATAAAATGAATGCCGTTATAATAGCAGCAGGATTTGGAAGTAGATTAAGACCACTGACTTATTCTACTCCAAAACCATTAATAGAAGTATTTAATCAGCCAATAATAGAAAGAAATATAGAATTTCTTTTAGAAAAAGGAATAAATGATATTTATATAATTGTAGGATATAATAAAGAAAAATTTGAGTATTTAAAGGAAAGATATCAAGAAATAAAATTGATATATAATGAAAAATATAATAAATATAATAATATTTATTCTTTATATCTGGTAAAAGATTATTTGAAAAATAGCTATATACTTGAAGGAGATATATACTTAAATAAAGATATTTTTGACCTAAACATAAAAAATAGTTGTTATTTTTCTAAAAAAATAGAAAAAGAAAATAGAGAATGGCAACTTATTTTGGAAAATAATAGAGTAAAAGAAATTAAAATAGGTGGAAAAGATAATTATATAATGTCAGGAATATCTTTTTGGAATAAAGAGGATAGTTTAAAAATCAAAGAACTATTAGAAGAATATATTCAAGATGAAGAAAAAAAGAAAAACTATTATTGGGATCATATTATAAAAGAAAATATTGAGATGTTTAATAATATAGAAGTAGTTCCTTTAAAAGAAAATGATATTTATGAAATAGATACTTTAAACGAATTAAAAGAACTGGATAAGAGTTATATAAATATTATAGAAAATAAAGTAAAAACAGCAGTTATTCTTTCTGCTGGAGAATCACATGGATTTAAATATCCAAATGGTTTAGTGAAAGTAAATGATTTTATATTGTTAGAGAGAAATATTGAACTTTTATTAAAAAATGGAATAGAAAAAATATATATAGTTATAGGATATTGTAAAGAACAATTTGCCTATTTAATAAAAAAATATAATAATCAGGTTATATTAATAGAAAATCAAGAATATAAGGAAAAGGGAAGTTATTATTCTCTATTGAAACTGAAGGGAATAATAAAAGAAAATATTTTACTATTAGATAGTGATATTTTATATGAGGAAAGAGCTCTTAAAAATATTATGGAAAATAAAAATTCAAATGTTATTTTAGTAAGTGAAGAAAAAGGGCAAAAAAATGAAACATATGTAGAAGAGAAGGAAGGATATCTATATAGAATTTCTAAAGATAGAAGAGAGCTAAAAAATATTCAGGGAGAGATGTTAGGAATTTCTAAAATTTCATATTTTCTATTAAATTATTTATTTAATTTGAGTGTAAACAATAAAGATTTTGCATATGAATATGCAATTTCTGAAACAACTTCTTTATTTAAAATAGGGATTCAAAGAATAGATAGCTTAATATGGGGAGAGATAAATAATTCTCAACATTTAAAATATGTTGAAGATAAAATAATACCTAGATTAATAAAGGTAGAAAAAGATAAAGAAGTGGAATTAATTAGAAATATTTTTCTTGAAGAGATGAAAAATCTTGATAAGGAAATAGAAAAAATAGAACCATTAGGGGGAATGACAAATAGAAATTATCTGATTTTTAGTAAAAATAACAAATATGTATTTAGAAAATCAGGAGAGGGAACATCTGAAATAATAAGTAGAAGTAATGAAATAAATAATTGCAAAAAAATAAAAGAGTTAGGAATTGATGCTAATTTATTAGTTTTTAATGAGAAAACAGGAGTAAAAATTACTAAATATATAGAAAATGCCCAAACTTTAAATCCAGATACAGTAATTTTTTATTTAGAAGAAGTGGCTAAAACTTTAAGAAAATTACATACTTCAAAAATAGAATTTAACAATATATTTAATCCATTTGAAGAGATGAAAAAATATGAAGAATTATCTCAAAAATTAAATGGGAAATTTTATAAAGATTATGAAGAGGTAAAAAAAGTAGTATTTTCTTTAAAAGAAAAAATGGAAAAATTAGATATTCAATTAGTTTCTTGCCATAATGATACAGTACCAGAAAACTTTGTAAAATCAGGAAATAAATTATATTTAATAGACTGGGAATATTCAGGATTAAATGATCCAATGTGGGATTTAGCAGCTATTTCAATAGAAAGTAAACTTAGCAAAGAGAATGAAGAAAAACTATTGAGTTATTATTTTGGAAGAGAAGCTACTAAAGAGGAAAAATTAAGAATACATATAAATAAAATATATCAAGACTTTTTATGGAGTATTTGGACAGTATTAAAAGAGGCTAAAGGAGTAACTTTTGGAAGTTATGGAATTGATAGATTTAATAATGTAAAACAAAGATTGGGAGAAATAGACTTATTATGAATAGATTTAGTTATGGAATTATTGTAGGAAGTTTATCTGGAGCTAGTTGGGGATTAAATACAGTAATTATAAGTTTTATAATGATGGCAAGTATATTTTTACCTTATAGTGAAAATATTTTTATTACAGCTTTAGTTGGAGCTTTTTTACATGATTTATTCTCAGCTATTTGGTTAATCTTAAACTTGATAAGAGAGAAGAAAATTTCTCAGCTATTAAGACCTTTTAAAACTAAAATAGGTATATTTTTAATAATAGGAGCCATTCTAGGTGGACCAGTAGGTATGGCAGGTTATCTTTTAGGAACTAAGTATATAGGAGCAGCTTATGCTTCAAGTTTTTCAGCTTTATATCCAGCACTTGGAACAGTCTTAAGTGCTATAATTTTAAAAGAAAAAATAAATATGAGAATGAAAATAGGAGTGGTTGTTAGTGGTATAGGAATATTACTATTAAGTTATTCTCCAATAGATTTAAGTATTTATCCTCATTATATGTTAGGAATTTTCTTTTCTTTATTTTGTGTTTTAGGATGGGCATTAGAATGTGTGATAGCTTCCTATTCTATGAAATATGGAGAGGTTGATTCAAGTGTTGCTATCTGTATAAGACAGATAATATCTGCTATATTTTATGGAGTAATAGTTATTCCATTTGTAAGTGGATATCCACTAGTAAGTGATATATTTAATACCAATATTATATTTTTATTTATTGGAACAGCATTAGTAGGTTCATTATCTTATCTATTTTGGTATAAAGCAATTGATTTAATTGGTGCTCCTAGAGGAATGTCATTAAATATTACTTATATAGTTTGGACAATGATATTTTCAAAATTAATATTAAATACAGATTTAAATTTTCAATTTATAATAGCAAGTATAATAATATTTATTGGAATAATTATGATAGCTGGAGATATAAAAGAAATGTTAAAACCAAAATAAAGGAGAGTATAATTTATGAAAGTAACAAAAGCAGTCATACCAGCAGCAGGACTTGGTACTAGAGTATTACCAGCAACTAAGGCACAACCTAAAGAGATGTTAGTAATAGTAGATAAACCATCACTACAATATATCATAGAAGAGCTTGTAGAATCTGGAATAAAAGATATAATCATAGTTACTGGTAGAAATAAAAATAGTATTGAAGACCATTTTGATTACTCTTATGAATTAGAAGATACTCTTAAAAAAGATGGAAAAGATAAGTTACTAGGAAAGGTAGAAAGTATATCATCTATGGCTAATATCTGTTATGTTAGACAAAATCATCCAAAGGGATTAGGACATGCTATATTAAAAGCTAAATCTTTTGTAGGAGATGAGCCATTTGTAATAGCATTAGGAGATGATATAGTATACAATGATATACCAGTAGCTAAGCAATTAATAGATAATTATTCTAAATATCAATCTAGTATAGTAGGTTGTCAAGAGGTAAAGGAATCTGATGTATCTAAGTATGGAATAGTAAAACCATCTAAATCATTAGATGAAAAAACTGTAGAGATGGCAGACTTTATAGAGAAACCTAGTATAGAGGAAGCACCATCAAGACTTGCTTGTCTTGGAAGATATCTACTTACTCCAAAGATATTTGAATACTTAGAAAAAACAGAACCAGGAAAAGGTGGAGAGATACAGCTTACAGATGCTATAGTAGCTATGATGAAAGATGGAGAAAAGGTATTAGCTTATAACTTTGATGGAAAAAGATATGATATAGGTAATAAATTTGGACTACTTAAAGCAAATATAGAGTTTGGACTAAGAAATGAGGAGACAAGAGAGGAATTATTAGAATATCTTAAAAATATCTAGGAGCAACTTATGTTTAAAATCAACCAAAATATATACAATAAAATAGGAGAGTTAGGTGTATATATCTACACCCTCTCTCTTTTTATATCCAAATCTGGAGTAAATATAGGACTAGGATTTTTAGTACTAGCCTTTTTACTCTACCTTTGGGATAAGAGAAAAATTAAATTAACAACAGAGGAAAAATATATATTGGTTATCCTTGTTCTACTACCAATATTTAGTCTTTTCTCAGCTGGAGGAACTCACTCTTTTCAAAGAGCTTTAGAAAAATCATATAGGTATCTACCTATCTTCTTTATACCTCTTTTTATAACTAGTGAAAGGGTAATAAAGATAATTCTATCTCTTTTCTCCCTAAGTATATTTATTAGTTTTATCAATGGAATATTTTTCTACAAAAAACTTAAGTGGAATTTCAATGCAAGGCTAATAAGTTTCTCTAGTCATCCACTAGATGAAGCACATATATTAGCTATGGGAAGTTTACTTCTCCTTGCACTCCTCATATATACCCTAAAGTTAAAAAAACGTAAGGAGTTACCTATCTATCTTTTAGCCTTTATCTTGGCACTAATAGTTCTTGTTATGACACAGGGAAGAGGGGCTTGGCTTGGATTTTTAGGTGGACTATTTGTAGTAGTATTCCTACTTATGAAAAACAAAAAGCTCTTTATAGTTGGTGTAATCTTAGTGGGAGTATTGGGAGTAGGAGTAGTTACAAGTAAAGGTTTAGAGAATAATAGATATATTAAAAGATTTGAGAGTATACAAAACCTAGAGGATACATCTAACAAGATAAGACTATTTATGTGGGAAAGCTCAATAGATATGTTTAAAAATAACCTTCCCTTTGGAGTGGGAAGAGATAATGCTAGTAAGTATGCTTTAGAGTATATGGAGAAGAATAATAAATATGATGAGATGGAGCATAAATGGGCAAAGGCTCATCTTAAAGAGATAGCTGGCTCTGGTAATCTTCACAGTATGTATTTCACAACTCTAGCAGAAGAAGGAATACTAGCTTTTCCTTTTATAGGGATGTTTCTATTTATTCTATACAGACAATTTAGGTACTGTATAGCTAGAGAAAGAGATTTGAATTTCTATCTAGTAGTAGGTACAATGGGTATGCTTGTAGCCTTTTTAGTAGGTGGACTTACTGAGAATGTATGGAGAGAGATATGGAAATCCAATGTGTTGGTATTCTCCTTAGGGCTATATCTATCTAGAGTAAAGAGTAAGAATTAGAGAGCTTAGGCTCTCTATTTTTTTTACACATATTATGGTATAATTATGAAAAAGTAATAGAAAATAAAATATAAATAAAGGGAGAGATATGAGAATATTTAGATTTAATGAGATAGATTCTACAAATAAATATTTAAAAGAGAGAGAAGATTTAAAAGATTATGATTGTGTAATTGCTAAAACTCAAACAGCAGGAGTAGGGCGTCGTGGAAATGTATGGGTATCCAATGAGGGAATGGCAATTTTTTCATTTGCTCTTCAAGAAGATAAAAATATCTCTTTAGAAGAGTATATGAGATTACCATTAATAGCTGGAATATCAGTATTGGGTGGATTAAAGAAAATAGAGAACTTAGATTATAAATTTAAATGGACTAATGATATTTATCTACAAGATAAAAAAATATGTGGTATCTTAGTGGAAAAAATAAGAGATTTCTTTATAATAGGTATAGGAGTTAATGTTAATAATGATGATTTTGGCTATGCTCAAGATAAAGCTACATCATTAAAAAATATAACAGGAAAATTTTACTCTACTGAGGATATAATTTTTTGTATAATAAATGAGTTTAAAAAATATTTCTCTGAAAATTGGGAATATGTATTAAAGGAGATAAACTCATATAACTATTTAAAAGGAAAAGAGATAGAGATAATAAAATATGGAGAATCATTAGGAAGTGGAATAGCTAAAGATATAGTCTATGATGGAAGATTAAAAGTTGAGATAGATGGAGAAGAGAAACTGTTTAATATTGGAGAGATTCATATAAAAAATAGGAGATGATTAATGAATAGAAAAAAAGTTGTATTAGGAATGAGTGGAGGAGTAGACTCTTCAATTTCTGTATATCTACTTCAAAAACAAGGATATGAAGTAATAGGAGTTACTTTGAATCATAAGAAAGAGGAAAGTTTAAAAGAAGAGATAGATTCAGCTAAAAAAGTAGCTAATTTTTTTAATATAAAGCATAGGGTTATAGATATTGAGGATATTTTTCAAAAAGAGGTAGTTAATAATTTTTTAAATGGGTATTCTAAAGGAATAACTCCTTCTCCTTGTGTAATTTGTGATGAGAGAGTTAAGATGAAAATACTTTTTGACATAGCAGATGAGGAGGAAGCTTACTATGTAGCAACTGGACATTATTGCTCTACAGAATATAATGAAGAGTTTGATAAGATACTTTTAAAGAAAGCAAAAGATAGTAAAAAAGACCAAAGCTATATGTTATATAGATTAGATAGTGACAAGATTTCAAGACTTCTTTTCCCCCTTTTTAAATACACTAAGAATGAAATAAGAGAGATTGGAGAAAATATTGGACTAGAGGTACATAATAAAAAAGATAGTCAGGGGATATGTTTTGCTAAGATAGGATATATAGATTTTTTAAAGAGAAATTTAGGAGATAGTATCAAAAGAGGAAAATTTATAGATAGAGATGGAAATATAATGGGAGAACATGAAGGATATCAACTCTATACTATTGGACAGAGAAGAGGACTCAATTTAAAACTTCCAAGAGCATATTTTATAACTGCTATAAATCCAGAGAAAAATGAGATAACTTTAGGAGAGTATAAAGAATTAGCTAGAAAAAGAGTGGAACTAGTTGATTTTAAATCCCCAATTGAATTAGAAAAAATAATAGAGAAAAAAGTTATAGGAAGACCAAGATTTTCTAGTTTTGGTGCTGAAGGAAAAGTCATAGTAGAAAATGAAAAAATATATTTTGAATATTTTGAGGAAAATGTTCAAAATGCCCCAGGACAACATCTTGTAATCTATTATAAAGATTTTGTTTTAGGTGGAGGAATGATAGTAGATAAAAAGATATTTTCATAATAAATAAAACAAAAAATAAATGTACTATAATAGTTGTTTTCTTCTAAAATAAAACACAAAAAACTTTACTTATTTAAAGAAAAGGAATATAATATTGCTAGAAAGAAATAATAGTAACTGGAGGAAAAAAATGGCAGATGTATATGAAAAATCATTAGAATTACATGAGAAAAGTAAGGGAAAATTATCAGTAGTTTCTAAAGTTAAAGTAGAAAATAGAGATGATTTAAGTTTAGCTTATTCTCCAGGGGTAGCAGAACCTTGTAGAAAAATAGCAGGTAATAAAGAAGATGTATATAAATATACTTCAAAGGGAAATTTAGTAGCAGTAGTAACTGATGGAACAGCAGTATTAGGATTAGGGGATATAGGACCAGAAGCAGCTTTACCTGTAATGGAAGGAAAATGTGTATTATTTAAAGAGTTTGGAGATGTAGATGCAATTCCTATATGCTTAGATACTAAAGACACTGAAGAGATAATTAGAACAGTAAAATTAATTGCTCCAGGGCTTGGTGGAATAAATTTAGAGGATATTTCAGCTCCTAGATGTATAGAGATAGAAACAAGATTAAAAGAGGAATTAGATATTCCAGTATTCCATGATGATCAACATGGAACTGCAATAGTTGTAGCAGCTGGTCTTATTAATGCTTTAAAAGTCGTAAATAAAAAAGTTGAAGATATAAAAGTAGTTGTAAATGGAGCAGGAGCAGCAGGAAGTTCTATTATAAAACTTATAAAAAAATTAGGAGCTAAAGAGGTAATAGCTGTTGATAGAGTAGGAATCTTAAGAAGAAGTGATAAAGATAAATATGATTTCTCTAAAAAAGAGTTAGCTGAGATTACAAATTCTCAAGATATATCTGGAGGACTTGCTGAAGCAATAGTAGGGGCAGATGTGTTTGTAGGAGTGTCAGCACCAAACTTATTATCTAAAGATATGGTAAGAAGTATGAATAGAGATGCAATAGTATTTGCTATGGCAAATCCTACTCCTGAAATTATGCCAGAGGATGCTTTAGAGGCAGGAGCAGCAATAGTAGGAACAGGAAGATCAGATTATCCTAATCAAATAAACAATGTACTAGTTTTTCCAGGATTATTTAAGGGAGCATTGAGAGCTAAATCTAAAAAGATAACTGAAGAAATGAAAATAGCAGCAGCAGAAGGGTTAGCTTCTTTAATAAAACCAGAAGAATTAAGAAAAGATTATATAATACCAGATGCTTTTGATAAGAGAGTAGCAGAAGCTGTAGCAAGTGCAGTTGAAAAGTTAGCAAAAGAGCAAGGAATTTGTAGAGGTTAGATAAAAAAATCCAGAGAGAAAAATCTTTCTGGATTTTTTGTTTTCCCTATCCTAATAATTCTAAGAAAGCTTCCATTCTTATTTTTATTTGACCAAAATCAGTTTGTGAATAGTCAGTTTCTAAAGCTATATATGGAATCTCTTTATCTTTAGTAACAATTTTTCTAATATTATAACTTTCTACTGCATATGTGTGACAAGCTTGTAATACTACTTCAACTACTCCATCTATTTGGTACTCATCTATTAGATTTTTTAAAATCTCTTCTCTTCCTTTATTTGGACTCATTACTGAACAAGGAATATTTAAATATTTTTTAGCAAGTGCAGTTATAGGAGTTTCACTTTCATCAACTAATTCCTCTAAATTTTTTATACCACTACAATTTTCAAAAGCAACAACAACTCCACCTAACTCTTCTAAAGGTTTAACAACTTTTTCATATACTCCACCTATAGGACAACCTGTTATTAAAATTCTTGGAGCATTTTTAGAGATAGGTCCTTCATTATTTTTATGTACTTCTTTTAAATGTTCTATCATCTTAGTTAATCTCTCATTTTGTTCTTTTTTATCAAAGGTAAAATTTGCTCCTTCTAAAACTTTATAAATTTCATATCCTGAAATTGGTGGGGGAACTAATTTTCCTAAAGAATAAAACTCTTTTAGAATTTTTCTCTCCTCATTACAAAATTTGATACTCTCTTTTAATTTTTCTTCTGTAATCTCTACATTAAATTTATTTTCTAATTTAGTGATAAGCTTTTCAATCTCTTTTTTCCAAAGCTCAAGTGATTCTTCATTTTTCATATTTGGAAGATTCATTATATGAGTATCTTTAATTTCTCCTAGAAGTTCATACATCTTCTTTTTTCCATCACAAGTTGTTTCACCTACAACCAAATCTGAAAAATACATATATGGACATTTATCAGTTAAGGCAAAACCATAACTTGCTTTAATTAGAGGGCATAAATTTTTAGGAAGATGTTTTTCAGCTTCTGGTATAGTTTCATCATTTGAAGCACAAAGGGAAACTGGATGAGCTCCTGCTGCATAAATAACTTCTTTAGGAGTATAAGTACAGAATACTCCGACCATATTTTCTCCTCTATCTTTTATCTCTTTAGCTTTTAAAAATCCTTGTCTTCTAGCATCAGAAAAAATTTCAAAGTCTTTCGGTAAATTATTCATATCTGTTCCTTTCTTTTAAACTATCTATTTTTAATTTTTTTAGCTGTTAATGCTGCACCAATAGCACCAGCATATCTAGCTAGTTCTGTGTCTGAATAGACTTCTCCTTTTAAGGAGTTACTCAATAATTCTAAAATATATTCATTTGAACATAGTCCACCTGTTAAGAAAAATAATGAATTTTTAGCATGTTTCCTACATAATGAACTTACTCTCTCAATAACAGAATTTACAACACCATAGGCTATATTTTCTCTACTTTCACCACGTCCAATTAAACTTATTACTTCTGATTCAGCAAAAACTGTACACATAGATGTAATTTTAGTGTCCTTACCATTTTTAGAAAGTTCTATTAAATCATTGATTTTTACTCCTAATATATTTCCCATAACTTCTAAAAATCTTCCTGTTCCAGCAGAACATTTGTCATTCATGATAAAATCTACTACCATTCCATCTTGCAAAGTAATTATTTTTGTATCTTGTCCACCTATATCTATAACAGTACAATCTTGTTTAAAAAGGTAATAAGCTCCTAATCCATGACAAGTTATCTCTGTAATAGTTTTATGTGCAAAAGGGATTGAAACTCTTCCATATCCAGTTCCTACTATTTTTGTATCCTCTTTTATATATCCCATATCCTCTAATTTTTTTAAAATATTATCAGAAGTTTCTACACAACTCCAACCAGTTGGTAGAGTAAATTTTTCTATTATCTTTTCAGAATCCATAACAACTACTTTTGCTGCTGTAGACCCAATATCTATTCCTATAAAAAACAAAATTCCTCCTTATGTCAAATCCTATGATATTCCTTTAGTCAATCCTGATATTAAATATTTTCTAAAGACAAATGAAAATATCATAGGAGGTAGTAGTGTTAAAATACCTGCTGCTGCTATCTGTCCATACAATATTAAATCCTTTGATGAAAACTCAGCTAAGAGAACAGTAAGAGGCTTTACATCTCTTGAAGCTGCTAATATTAAAGGTAACTGGTATTGACTCCAAGCTCTTAAAAATATGATTAGCATTCCAGTAATGATTATAGGGTAAACATTTGGAAGTAATATTTTTAGTATGACTTGAAATCTTGTGCATCCATCAATTAATGCCATCTCTTCTATCTCTATTGGAAACTCTTTAAAATAGTTCATAGTTATCCAAGTTACAAGTGGAAGAAAAGATGAAACATAAATTATTGCTAACCATCCTATACTATTTAAAAGATTTAATTTTGAAAATAAAGTATAGAGTGGAATTATTGTAGTAAAAAATGGAATAACCATAGTTGATAAAAGAATTGTCATAAATATTTTAATTCCTTTTATTTTTCTAAATCTAGCAAAAGCGTATCCGCTCATAACTGCTAGAGGTGTACCTATAATAATAGTTATTGCACTAGTAAAAAGAGAGTTTTTCATAGCAAGTAAAAAATTACTTCCCTCTTTTACTTTCGGATTTAGTAATTTTAAATAATTTGAAAAATTGATACTCTTAGGGAAGAAAACTAATTTATCATTAAAAATATCTTTTTCAAAACTAATACTTATAATAAAACACCAAATTATTGGAACTAGTATAAAGATTAAAAAGAGGAAAACAGCAATATAATAAATAAGATTGTTTTTATCTTTCTTCATCATTTTTCTCCCTTTTTAAAAATTTTATATAGATAAGACCTATTACTCCTAAAATAAGTGTTAATGTATAAGAGATAGCACTTCCATAACCTATATTTAGAAAAGAAAAAGTCTGTTTATAGTTGTATAACATAAAAGGTTCTCCTAATTTTCTAAATCCTACAAGAGCTACTACTTCATCAAAAATATTTATACTAGCTAAGATTAAATTAATTATTACAATTAAAAATGTAGGTTTAAGTATTGGAATTAGTATATCTTTTATTTTATAAAATGTTGAAGCACCATCTACTTCTGCTGCTTCAAAAATATCATCTGGTATAGCTTTTATATTTGCTAAAATTAAAATACTGCAAAATGGTATTACTCTCCAAGAAAGTATTATTCCAAAAATTATTAAAGAGATATATCTATTATTTAACCAAAGTATAGCACCATCTACCACTCCCAAATAATAAAGAACTTTATTAATTAATCCAAATTCTGGATAAAACATAAACTTCCAAATAACTCCATTTACAACTGGAGGGAGAGCCCAAGGAATAATAGCAATAGCTGTAAGAAAATTGCTAATTTTTCCCTCTCTATTTAAAATTAAAGCTACTATAAAACTAAATATTACTCCAATAATTAAAACAATGACTACAATTATACTTGTGTTTATAAGCGAACTATAAAAATCTAAGTCTTTAAATATTTCAATATAGTTTTGAAGCCCTATAATTTTTTTATCATAGGGCTTAGTTAATTTGTAAAATTGTAAACTATATATTAAGGTAAGTAGTATTGGATATAGTATTGTTGTAATTACTATAAAAATCCCTGGAAGTACTAAAATATAGGGAAATATTTTATCTTTTCTACTCATTAATTTTTAAGAAGCTCCTTTATTTTTACATCAATTTGGTTAACTGCTTCTTCAGGAGTAATATTTCCACTAGCCATACTATTAATAGCATTATAAATAGAACTACTCATTTCTGCATAATAAGCTGGTACTCCATTAGGGAAAGGAGATTTTACTAGAACAGAAGTTTCTTTCATAGCTCCAGGATTTTTAATCTCTCCCGCATCTATAACAGCATTTAAAACAGAAGTTCTTGTTGGAATAGCACTGATCTCTTTAAAGAAAGCTCTTTGTGTATCTTGAGAAGTATACCATTTAACAAACTCTTTTGCTGCTTCTTTATTTTCAGATAGAGAAGATACTCCTACTGCTTCTGTTAAAGCCATAGTTTGTGTAGTTTTTCCATCTTTACCAGGTGGAAGAATAACTTCAATCTCTCCAATAGCTTTAGATTGAGCTGAGTCAACAGCTCTTGCTATGAAAGATGTAGGTCCAATCATAAAAGCTGCATCTTTACTTAAAATTTGTCTATAGCTATCTAACCCATTTAAAGTTAGATTAGCTGGATTAATAAGCTCTTTCTTTAACATATCATTTACAAAATTTAAAGTAGTTAGAGCATTTTCTTTATTCAAAGTACCATCTTCATTAAAAACTTTTCCATCTCTTAGATAAGTTAACCAAATAAATGATGTAGTTGTTGCTTCATTAGCATTTAATGGGAATGTATATGGATATTTTAAAATGTTTTTTTCTTTTAATATTTCCATATCTGCCATTACATCATTCCAAGTTTGAGGTTCATCTAAACCTACTTGTTCATATATCACTTTATTATAATATCCTATACGAAAATCATTTGCATAAGGTACTGCTAATACTTGACCATTTACAATAAATGTTGAAATACTTGGAATATCATTGATATCTTCTTGTGAAAGTTCGATAGGCTCTAACCATTTAGCTTTTTCAAACTCTCCTATCCAAGACCAATCTACTTCAAAAACATCAGCAGCTGCTTTATTTCCACTTGCTGCTATTGCAATTTTATTTCTCATATCATCCCAAGAAACTGTTTCTACATTTACTTTAATTCCTGTTTCTTTTTCAAATTCAGCTAACATATTCTGTGGTGGTACTCCCCAATCTGGAATCATAAATGTTATCTCCTGATTTTTTTCCTGCTTTGTTGTGGGCTCATCTTTAGAACATCCACTTAAAATGATAGTTCCAGATAGTACTAAGGATGTTGCCAATAAAAATTTTTTTCTCATATTTTAACCACTCCTTTATTTTGTTAGCTAAAGATAGTATAAAAGATATTTTTATTAATGTCAATGATTTCAAAGGTTTATTTACTACTTTAAACATAAAAAATACACCTGATATCAAAAATATCTGGTGTATTTTTATAAAGTTAATTAATTTTTAGTTAATATCTCTTTTTAGAAGCAATCCATTGGAAAATATTGATTCCATTGTCATTGATAGGAGAGTTATGTAGTGTATAGAAGTAAGAACCATGTGGATCATACTTATTTCCATCAATAACAACATCTTTATATTCTGTGTAAACTACATCTGCACCTATACTCTTTAGATATTTAAAAGACTCTCTTGAATTTGATACAGGGACAGTAGTATCATCTGAAGCATGAACTAACCAGATAGGGGTATCTTTTACTGTATTTAATTCTTCTGTACTTGGCATATAAGCTGGACAAGTAATGAAGGCAGCAGCAAACAGGTCTGGGGCATAAACTAATGTCTTAAAAGTTTGATACCCACCCATAGAACAACCACCAATATATATTCTATTTTTATCTATTTCTGGATTTTCCCTAATATAAGTTTTTATTAAATTTACTAAATCTGGAGTATAATCCTTTTCTCCAACTAACTCTCTTTTACCTACAAAAAATGATTTCATCCAAAATGTAGGAGTTTGAGGAGCTAAGACATAAGGAGTATCAAATATTTTTTGAGCATCCTCTTCAACAAAAGCTACTCCTCCACGATTTCCCAATATTTGAGTAATATTACTATCTCCACCTTCACCAGCACCATGTAACCAAATGATTAGAGGATGTTTATTACCATCTTTTTGAGGTTTAAAATCTCTGTATTTTAAACCATACATTTCACCAGCAGTAAATTTATCTACATCTTTAATTTTTAAAGATTTCATATAATATTTATATGTATCTTTTTTTATAGTTTTTCCATTTTCTAGTGTCATATCTTTAGTTTGTATTAGAGTATAATTTGTAGGAATAACTACATTTGAAAATTTTTGATCATCCCAATATAATAAATTTGCATCTTTGATATTTTGACCATGTTCCAAGTTTAGGATAACATTATTGTGATCAATGAAGTCTATAGTTGTTATATTTCTATCTTTTAAATCTTGTGTTAAAACTTTGAAAGTTTGTGTATCTAAAGTCTTAGGATTAATTTGTTCATCAAATTTTAGTATAATTTTTGTAGTTTGAGGGCCATAATCAAAAACTTCTCCCACTACATCAAAATTTATATCCTTAGCAAAAGCCAGTGTTGAACCTAGAACAAAAGCTAGTAAATAATTTCTTATTTTCACAAGTCCTCCCCTAAAAATTATTATTATAGTCCATATTTTTTTATTATTTTATTCTTATAAATTTCGGCTTGAGTTCCATAAATTATTTGAATTCCTTCACCACTTCTAATTACTCCTTGAGATTTTAATTCCTTCCATCTAGAATCAGGAGCAACCTTTGAACTATCTTTTACAGTGACTCTAAGTCTTGTAATACAAGCATCTATTCCCTTTATATTTTCAACTCCACCAAGAGCTTCAACTATTTCATCAGTTAAATCATCACCACTATTTCCTTGATAATCTTTTCTAGTGTAAAGTTTAGCTTCAGCTTCATTTCTTCCTGGAGTACTATAATTGAATTTTTCTATCATAAACTTAAAAATAAAGTAGTAAAGGATAGAATAAAATGGACCAATTATTAAAATCCATTGATATGAAGTTTTAGCCATTCCTTGTAATAATCCAAAGAAAGTGAAATCTATTATTCCTCTTGAGAAAGTAATTCCTACAGCAACATTTAAGAAGTGCATAAGTCCATAAGCTACTCCCTCTAAAAATGCATGAATAACATAAAGAGGTGGAGCAACAAATAGGAAAGTAAACTCTAGAGGTTCTGTAATACCTGTTAAAAAAGCTGTAAGAGCAGCTGAGACTAAAATTCCTTTTACTTTTGCTTTATTACTTGCATCAGCACATCTATACATAGCAAATGCTGCTGCTGGTAATCCAAACATCATAGGTAAAAATCCACCTGTCATTGTTCTTGTAGCATCTGCTGAATAATGAACAACTGTAGGATCAGCAAGCTGAGCAAAGAAAATTCTTTGGCCACCAGCAACTAGTTGTCCAGCTACTTCCATAGTTCCACCTAACTCTGTATACCAGAATAGAGGGTATACAGCATGATGAAGTCCAAATACATTTAAAAGTCTAGCAGTAAATCCATAAAGGAAAGTTCCAATAGGTCCCATAGCTGTAAAAGCTGCTCCAGCTTTAACAACTCCAGCAAATATTGCAGGCCAAATGAAAGGAACAATTACTCCTAATGGAATAAAGAATACCATTGTCAATACTGGAACTAATCTATTTCCACTAAAAAAAGCAAGATAATCTGGTAATGTCTTGTTAGAAAATTTATTAGTAATCATAGCTGAAACACAACCACAAATAATACCACCAAGAACACCAGTTTGCAATGTAAAAATACCAAGTTCTTTAGTATATAGTGCTGCTTTACCTACTGCTACATCATAAGAAAAACCTGCATCCATAAAAGCTTGAACAGTTGTAGTATCAGCAGTATACCCCATAAATCCTAAAACAGTTCCAATTACAGTATGGAAAAGTAAAAATCCTAATAGTCCAGATAAAGCTGCTGTTTCTTTATTTTGATTAGCAAGTCCAATAGCAACTCCAACAGCAAATATAACTGAAAGATTTGCAAAAACAAATGAACCTGAGTTAGAAAATAAAACAAGTATTTTATTTAATACAGTTCCTGGTTCTAAAAATGTAAGATGATATGTATCAATAACAGCTTTTGAAGTGAAAGCTCCTCCTACTCCCAAAAGTATACCTGCCATTGGTAATACAGCTATTGGAAGCATAAAAGCTCTACCTACTCTTTGTAAGATAGAAAATCCTTTTTTCATAAAATTATTCCTCCTATAAGTTTTATGTTTACACAATAAGTATACCTAACTCTAAATTATAAGTCAATATATCAAAAGTGGACTTAACATCATAAAATGAACTAAATAAAATAGTTGCCTATGAAACAATACATAAATAAAACAGTCACATTAAATTGTTAGAAAAACCTTGAAAAATAAAGGAAAAGAATATATAATGTTTCCTAAGAAACTATCAGAAATGGAAAGAGGGTGTAAAAAATTTCAAATAAAGTTATAAAAAAATTTTTTAATTTAATAGAAGATAGTAAGGAGTTTTATAAAGATTTCTTAAAAACTGATAAAGGAGCAAGTTATATTCCTGAAATTTATCTAGAAATGCAAGAGTTTATTTATGCCAATGAAAAATATACTAATATCTTGAAAGAGAAATTGAATAATGATTTGAATTTAACTGATTATAACTATATTTATTGTATAGGTTCTACTGATAAAATAAATATAACTCAATTATCTAAAAAAATAAAAAATAGTAAGGGATATACCAGTAAAGTTATAAAAAAATTAATTTCTCTCAATTATATAAAAACATACCAAGAGGAAGGAAATAAAAAAGATATCTATGTAGAATTGACTAAAAATGGAAAAAGTGCATATGAAGACATTTGTGGAAAGATAGAGGGATTAGAAAATAATTTTTATAAGTTTTTGTGGGAAAATTTTACAGAAGATGAATTGAAGTTTTTATATAATTTTTTCGTTAAAATAAATAAGTTTCAAAATGAAGAAATTTCTAAATTATAATTAATATATTTTTATAAAAATTAAGAGTAGCTAAATTTTGAAAGCTACTCTAATTTTTTATTTTATTAAAATGAAGGGGGAGTAGCAACCCAAAGAATTTGAGCAATACCTTTACCACAGTTAGAAAGATAATGGTTTTTACCAGAGTTATAGTAAAAAGATTCTCCTTTTTTAGCATGGAAAATTTTTTCACCTAAATGAATATTTATCTCTCCCTCTAATATATATCCAAATTCTTGTCCATCATGAGCAATCTCTTCTTTATATCTTCCTCCTTCTTCTAATGTAAGTAAGATAGGTTCCATTTGATTTTTTTGAGCATTTGGTATAATCCATTCAACTTTATATTTCATTTTAGAGTCAATCACTTCAAAAGCATCTTCAAGATTAAAAACAATCTTTTCATCAGTATCATCACTAAAAAAATCTTTTAGATTAGTTCCCAATCCCTCTAAAATATCTGCTAAATTAGCAATAGAAGGAGAAGTTAAATCTCTTTCAACTTGAGATATAAAACCTTTTGATAATTCACATCGACTTGCTAATTCATCTTGAGTTAAGTATTTTTCTTGCCTCAATCTTTTAAGTTTCTTACCTATATTCATATTAAAAACTCCCTTTAATTTCAATAATTATAGTATATTCTATTTAAAGTAAAAAATCAATTGACAAAATAATAAAAAAATTATATTATATCATTAGTTTAATATATTTAATTTTAAATATATTTTTTTGCTACAAAATTTAATATATTAATTTTTAAATTTAATTTATATTAAAACTGGTTAAATGGAGGGAAAATTGAAACTAGAAACACTTGGAAGACATATTTTAATTGAATTTTATAATTGTGATGAGGAAATATTAAAAACTCCTCAAGTAATTGAAAAAAGAATGAATGAAGCTGCAAAAGTAGCTAATGCTACAATTGTTCAATCAGTATTTCATCATTTTAATCCATATGGAGTATCAGGAGCTGTAATTATTTCAGAATCTCATTTGGCAATTCATACATGGCCAGAATATGGATATGCAGCTGTAGATGTATTTACTTGTGGAGATAAAATAAATCCATGGACAGCTTTTAAATATTTAGAAGAGGTTTTTAAAGCTGAAAGAAGTGAGTCAATTGAGGTTCCAAGAGGAATGGTAGAAAAAATTAGAAATTTTTCACCTAAAAATTTAGGAAAGATAACTTTTAAACCAGAAACAATAAAGGAGGAAGTATGTTAGATTTATGGTACAGTGAGAAATGGTCTGAAGAAACTAAATTTTCTATAAAAGTAAAAGAGCATTTGTACTCTGAACAAACTCCTTTTCAAAAAATAGATTTTTTTATTTCAAATGAGTATGGAAGATTTTTTACATTAGATGGCTTGATAATGATAACAGAAAAAGATGAGTTCTCTTATCACGAAATGATAACTCATGTACCTATGTGTAGCAATTTAAACATAAAAAAAGTATTAGTAATAGGTGGGGGAGATGGAGGAACAGTAAGAGAGCTTACAAAATATTTATCAATAGAAAGAATAGATATGGTAGAGATAGATGAAAGAGTAGTAAGACTTTCACAAAAGTATCTTCCATTTACAGCAGAAAAATTAAATGATAAAAGGGTAACTCTTTATTTTGAAGATGGATTAAAGTTTGTAGCAAACTGTAAAGAAAAAGAATATGATTTGATTTTAGTTGATTCAACTGATCCTATATCTGTAGGAGAAGGATTATTTACTCAAGAGTTCTATAAAGATTGCTTTAGAATTTTAACAGATGAAGGGATATTAGTAAATCAACATGAATCTCCTTATTATGAAAAATATGCTCAAGAAATGAAAAAAGCTCATGATAAAATAAAAAGTATTTTTCCAATTTCAAAAGTTTATCAATTTCACCAACCAACATATGCTTCTGGACATTGGCTTTTTGGATTTGCTTCAAAAAAATATAATCCAATTAAAGATTGTAATATAGAAGGATGGAATAAACTAGGAATAAAAACAAAATATTATAATACTGAGATTCAAAAAGCTTGTTTTGCATTACCAAATTATGTAAAAGAAAAGTTAGAAGATTAATTAAAAATCTGCCCAACTATTAAAATAGTTGAGCAGATTTTTTAATTCTTTATTCTAATAAAAATTATTGTAAATATAAATAGAAAAATTTGATACCACAATAAAGGAATTAAATCAAAAGGGGATACTTTTTCATGAGCAAAATTTAAAAGAATTAACATCTGTGCTCCATAGGGTAATAATCCTTGAAAGATACATGAAAATATATCTAAAATAGCAGCACTTTCTTTAGGGTCTATATTATACTTTTTTGTTATATTTTTAGCAATAGAACCATTGATAATGATAGCAACAGTGTTATTAGCTACAGCTATATCAGTTACAGAAACAAGAAGCCCTATACCAAGTTTTGCAGTTTTTTTACCTATAATTAATTTTTGAATATGTTCAATAAGCCATTGTATTCCACCAGCTTTAGAAGTCAAAGCGGCTAAACCACCAGATAAGAGTGATAATAGAAATATTTCATTCATTCCTAAAAAACCATTATATACTTCTTTTGAAAGAGAAAGAAAAGAAAAATCTCTAGATATAATCCCTATTAAACCAGAAATAATAATTCCACTAGTAAGAACTATAAAAACATTTAAACCACTAATAGCCATAACCAAAACAGTTATATATGGTAAAATTTTTAAAAGATTATAATTTAAAATATCTATATTAGTTACTGTTTCTGGTTCTCCAAAAATTAAAAGAAGAATTATAGTTAAAATAGCAGCTGGTAAAGCTATAGACAAATTTACTCTAAATTTATCTTTCATCTCTACTCCTTGAGTACGTGTAGCAGCTATAGTAGTATCAGAGATAATAGATAAATTATCACCAAACATTGCTCCACCCATAACTGCAGCTAAAACAAGAGACATAGAAACTCCGCTTTTTTCAGCTAATCCTATTGCAATAGGAGCTATAGAAACAATAGAACCAACAGAAGTCCCTGTAGCTGTAGAGATAAAAGCAGCAACTATAAATATACTAGGAGCCAGAAAATGTACAGGAATATAAGAGAGAGCTAAATTAACAGTAGAATCTACCCCTCCCATAGTTTTAGTAACTCCAGCAAAAGCTCCAGCTAGTAGATAGATAATACACATAGTGATGATATCTTGATGTCCACATCCCTCTAAAAAAGTATCAAATTTTTCTTTTATACTTCCTTTAAAAAGAAGAAAAGCGAAGATAATTCCAATGAAAATAGCTATAGGAGATGGGAGTTGATAAAAAGCCATAGGAACTTTTTGTAACTGTAAAAATATACCTGTTCCTAAATATAAAATTACAAATATTAGTAATGGTACTAAACCAATAAAACTACTTTTTTCATTATGCTTCATTAATAAAAAAACCTCCAAGTAAAAATTTTAAAGTAATTTTTTCTCTTAAGTTTATCATTAATTATGAAAAAAAACAATAATTGTTTTAAAATTCTTTTTTATTTATAGGTTTTAAGAAATATAATAGAAATAAAGCAGCAACACTTCCAATAATAATAGAAATTATAAATTCAATTTTATTATTAACTAAAGGTAGAACAATTAGTCCTCCATGAGGAGCTTTTGAAGTTACATGGAGAATAGCAGCAGAACATGCTCCAATAGCTGAACTAATAACAGTGATAGGGAGTATTTTGATATCTTTAGTGAGATAAATTAGGGCTCCTTCTGTAATTCCTAATATTCCTAAGAAAATTGCTAGAGCTCCTGCCTCTCTTTCCATTTTAGAAAATCTATTTTTTAAGATAAATTGAGCTATTCCTAGTGAGAGTGGTGGAATACATATAGCTACTGAAATAGGTCCCATTATATCATATCTTCCATATTCAAGTGTAGTAATGCCATAAATATAAGCTATTTTATTAATAGGTCCTCCTAAGTCTGCTCCAATCATTCCTCCTAACATAAAAGTAAGAAATATAATATTTTTATCATTTAGATTATTAAGGTAAAGGTTTGCTTGCTCTATTAAAAAAAGAGTAGGTATCTTAAAAATGTAAAATATAAATAGACTTCCAACTAAAGTTGAAGCAATTGGAATAAATATTAGATACATTATAGAAGTAAATTCAATAGGAACTTTTATTTTTTTAAGAAGTTCAATAAAATATCCAATAAATATTCCTGAGATAATTCCGCCAATTAATCCTAAGTGAATAAATTGTGAAAGACTACCTAATATAAGAGCAGGAATAAATCCAATACTTCCACACTTTTCTTTTGCAATAAATCCTGCTAGTAGAGCAGGAACTATTAAAAAACTACAATCACTGATAATATTAAAAAACTCTGTATTTGTATATAATGCTATAACTGCTGTAATTCCCCCAATAATAACAGAGGGAATAGCTTGAATAATACTTTTTATTAAAATTTTTCTCATAAAAATACCCCCATTCTATTAAATAATATCATGGGGGTTATATTTTTTCAATTAACTATTTTTTCATTTTCTTTAATATATTAACCATAATAGCTGCAATTAATGAACCAACTACAATAGCAAGGATAAACATTAATTTATTATCAACTACAGGTAATACAATAGGTCCCCCATGTGGAGCATGGTCAGTTACTTTTCCAATAGCAGCTATAACAGCCCCTATAGCACTTCCAGTCATTATAGATGGAATTACTCTTAATGGGTCAGCAGCAGCAAATGGAATTGCTCCTTCTGTAATACCTATAAGTCCCATAGCAAATGCAGCTTTTCCAGCTTCTCTTTCAGTAACTTCAAAATTTTTAGGACCAATCATAGTTGCAAGTCCCATACCAATAGGAGGAATACATATAGCAACAGCAATAGGTCCCATAACTTCAGGGACTCCTTGAGTAATCATAGCTGAACCAAATAGGAAAGCAACTTTATTGATAGGTCCTCCCATATCAAATGAAATCATAAGTCCTAAAATTAATGCTAAGAAAATAGAACCTGCTTCCATACCTTTTAATATGTTAGTTAAACTATTCATAAATCCAGAGATAGGAGAACTAATAAAAAACATTAATACTCCAACTAATCCAGTAGAAACTAATGGAATAACAAATATAGGCATAATAGGTCTTAAACCATCTGGGACATTCCAATTTTTAACCCATTTAGCAATATATCCAGCAGCAAATCCTGCTACCATTCCACCAAGAAATCCAGCTCCTGCACTATTAGCTAAAGCTCCACCAACAAGTCCTGGAGCAAATCCTGGTCTATCAGCAATACTCATAGCAATGTATCCAGATAATATAGGTATCATCAGTCCAAAAGCTGTAGCTCCTAAATCCATCATAGCTTTTAAAAATGGATTTGTAACATCAGCTCCAGCTCCTGCTTTTATTCCAGATAATGCTATAGATAAAGCTATTAAAACTCCTCCACAAACAACAAGTGGAAGCATATTTGATACTCCATTCATCAAATGCTTATATAATCCTGTTTTTTCTTTTTTGCTAAAATCTTTAGTAACTTTACTATTAGAAGCTTGATAAATTTCTCCTTCTCCTCTTAAAGTTTTTTCAATAAGTTCTTGAGGAATTCTAATAGCTTCTTTTACAGGAACTTGAATAACTCTTTTACTAGCAAATCTATCCATATCAATTGTTTTATCTGCTGCAACAATTACTCCAGTAGCTTTTTTTATATCCTCAGCAGTAAGTTCATTTTTAACTCCTACACTACCATTAGTTTCAACTTTGATATCTACTCCTAATTCAGTAGCTTTATTAATTAAAGAATCAGCCGCCATATATGTATGAGCTATTCCAACTGGACAAGCTGTAACAGCTATTACAAGTCCTTCTTTTTTCTCTACTTTACTATTATCCTTTTTATTCTCTTCATTAAACAGTGTTATTATATCTTCAGCAGTTTCAGCTTTTTCTAATCTTTCTTTAAATTCATCATTTAATAATTTGTTAGTAATTTTTGATAGCATCTCTATATGAGCATCAGTAGTTCCTTCTGGAGCAGCTATCATAAAGAAGAATCTAGAATTTTCACCATCTAAAGAGTTAAAATCCACTCCATTTTTTGATTTACCAAAAGCAATAGTAGCTTTTTTCACAGCTTTAGTCTTTCCGTGAGGAATTGCTATTCCTTCTTCTAAACCAGTAGAAGAAGTTGCTTCTCTTTCTCTCACTACTTTTAAGTATTCTTCTTTGTCATTTAGTGCTCCACCTTTATCTAGTATTTCTACCATCTCTTGCAGGATTTCATCTTTTGTCTTTCCAGAAAGATTCATTTTAATAAACTCTTTACTTAACATAAATTACCTCCATTAATATATTCATTTTGTTGTATCTTTACTTTATGTTCATAATATAGAATATAAGTTGTATTTTTGTCAAATTTAATATTTTTTTAAAAAAAATTCGTCTATTAATAAAAGAAAAAACTTTTGGATATTTATTTTTTAAATTTTATTTCGTCTAAAAATGTGATAAAATTAAATAAAAAAATTAAAAAAGTTGGAGAAAAAAGAAAATGAATAAAGATATAGAAAATATTTATGTAGATTTAAAAGTAAGAACATCAAAAGTTGAGAATAAAATTTTTCAAATAATTCTTGATAAAATAAGGGAAAATATAGAGAATTTAGATAATATTTATAATTTAGGTTTGAATATAGAACTTAAAGAGATTAGTGAATCTTTCCAAAATATTGAGATAGCTCTAAAAGGACTTATGGGAAAAGGAATTGACATAAATTACCTTAAAGGAGAGAGAAGAATTTTTAATACCTTTAACTATGTAACTTCTTATACATATAATGGAGAAATATTTAATATATTTATTCCATTAAATATTTTAAATTGTTTTAAGAAAAATACTTTGGAATATAAGATATCTTTAAGGACTTTTTTTTATTTAAGAAAAAAAGCAGTGATTAATTTTTTTAATCTTCTCATAAAAGATATAGAGCAAAATAGAGATATTGAAGTTTCATTAGAAGAATTAAGAGATATATTTGAGATTTCAAAAGAGTCTTATGATAGATTTTTTGATTTTGAAAAAAATATTTTAAAACCATTGGTTGAAAAGGTAAATAATTATTCTAACTTTGTGATAGAGTATGAAAAGATAAAAAAAGGAGAGAATAAAAATAATAAAGTTATCGGGATAAGATTTAAAATCCATAATATAGAAATAGAAAAAAATAAAGGGGAGACAAATTATTTGATTCAAATTATAAAAAATATGATTACTGATTATCAAGAAATATGGGAAAGTATAAATTCTTCTATTCAACATTATGGGTTTGAATCTACAAGAAGAAATATTCTTTTTTTAAAGGAAAATGGGTTGGAAATATCAGATGATGATATAAAGATTTATCTAAAAAATGATGGAAGAAACATTGAAGAGATTTTAAAAATTTCTGACCACATATTGATTAAAGAAAAATATAGTATATACAAAGATAGCAATACTTTTTTGAAAACAATATATGATACTATTATAGGTTATGATTTTTATTACTCTTTAAATTTTAATTTTCTAAGTATAATAAAAAACTATAGAGAAGGAGAATCGTTATATTATAAAGATTCTACATTTGTAATTTTTGGTAACTATAAAAATAATAAAGGTTTTTTTAAGATATTTGAGTCAAGAGATAAAAAATAGGAATGTAAAATTAGCATTCCTATTTTTAAAAGAGTATAATTAATTTTTTTTATATAATTTCAGAAAATCTCTTGGTGTAAGATTATCATTATATTTTTTAAAAACTTTAGTAAAATAACTAATATCATTAAAACCACAATCATAAGCTATTTCTGTTATAGATAAATTTGATTCTTTTAATCTTTCTTTAGCACACTCAACTCTATAATAATTTAAATATTCCATAGGAGTTTTATTAGTTAATTCTTTAAAGAATTTACAAAAATAATTTGTATTCATATCAATACTAGAAGCAAGATCTTCTAGAGAGATATTATACATATATTTCTTTTGTATTACAGATAAAACTTTTTTTAGATGAATTAATTTTCTTTTATTATTAAAATCAATATTTATTCTATTTGAAAAAAGATCTTCCTCCTCTATTATACCTAAAAAATAATAAAATAAACCAAAAATTTTCATTTCAAATCCTTTTTTTTCATTTTTTATTAAAGTAAAAATTTCATCAAATATTTTTAGAATATTTTTATTTTCTTTAGTATAAATTATTTTTATCTCTTTTTGAAATGAGATAAGACTATTTAAAAAACTATTTGAAAAACTTCTCTCTTTTTTTAAAAAAGATATATCAAATACTAAACATTCATAAATACAGTTTTTAGGAATCCCTGAATGAATAAATCCACTATTTATAAAGGCAACGTCACCTTCAGATAAATGATAAGATTTGGTATTAATTTTCAGATTAAAGCTACCTTTTATTATTCTTACAAGCTCACATTCTTCATGCCAGTGAACAGTCATTGTATAACGAGGATGAATATGTGTTACTGAGTAATATGCAAAAGGAAAAAATTTTGTTCCATGTGAAATTTTTTCTTTAAATTCTAAATTTTTCATAATTCTCCTTCATAGTGTAAAAATTTTAACTAAAAAAAGTGAAAAAAATACTATTTATTCTTAATATATCACAAGAAAAATAAAAAAATCAAGTGTAAAATAAAAATATAATAAACATTTTCGAAAATGTATGATTGGAAAAAGCGAAAAAAATACTTTTATAGTACTGTTTTGAAGAGGAAATATTATTTTTAGGAGGGAAGTAATGTTAAAGAATATTCCAAAAATTATTTCACCAGAATTATTAAAAACTTTATCAGAGATGGGACATAGTGATTATTTAGTAATTGCTGATGGAAATTTTCCAGCAGAGAGTATAGGAAAAGATAGTAAAGTAATTAGAATGGATGGGCATAATGTGCCAGAGGTATTAGAAGCTATTTTAAAACTCTATCCATTAGATACTTATGTAGATTTTCCAGTTATTTTAATGGAAAAAGTAAAGGGAGATATAATAGAAACTCCTATTTGGGAAGAGTATAAAGAAATAGTAAAAAAGTATGATAATAGAGGAGAGAAATGCTTTGTTAATATAGACAGATTTGATTTTTATGATAAGGCAAAAAAATCTTATTGTATTATAGCAACAAGTGAAAAAGCACTTTATGCAAATATTTTATTACAAAAAGGGGTAATTTAAATAAAATTTAGGAGGAAATTATGGCATTTGAAAATGAAGGAGTTTTAAAAAGTCAAGTAGAAATACCAAGAGAAGAGAAAGTAGTAGTACCAAAAGAGTATAGGGTAACTTTTGTAATGTTAGTTTCATGTTTCATCTTATGGGGATTACTCAATAATATGACAGATAACTTAGTTCCTGCTTTTGGAAAAATATTTATGATGTCAGCAGTTGACTCATCTTTAGTGCAATTTGCTTTTTATGGATCTTATGCAGTTTTAGCTATACCAGCAGCAATAATAATTAAAAAATATACATTTAGACATGGGGTTTTAATAGGATTAGGTTTTTATATTATAGGAGCCTTGGGATATATTCCAGCTACAATATTACAAAATTATAATATTTTTTTAGTTTCAATCTTCATATTAGCTGGAGGACTTTCAATATTAGAAACAACTTGTAATCCATTTGTTATATCATTAGGTGATGAAGAAACAAGTATAAGAAGAATAAATTATGCCCAAGCATTTAATCCATTAGGATCTTTAGCTGGATTATTTATGGCAAAATTTATGATACTTGGAAATCTTAATCCAGCTGACTATGAAGAGAGATTAGCAATGGATCCAGCTCATTTAGATGCTATTAGATCAACAGAGCTTTTATGGGTATGCATTCCATATGTGGGACTTATAGCAATAGCTTTAGTAATCTGGATATTCTTTTTAAGAAATAAATCATCTAAAAAAGATGAAGGTGGAGATTTAAATTTTGTACATTCACTAAATAGTTTACTACAAAATAAAAGATATGTTTTTGGAGTAATAACTCAATTCTTTTATGTAGGAATGCAAATAGCTGTATGGACTTGGATGACTAAGTATGTAATGACTTTAACTGATTTAGATGAAGCTACTGCTGTAAATAAATATCTTTATGCAATGGTTCTTTTCATAGTAATGCGTTGGTTATGTACTTATTTAATGAAGAAGTTTATGCCAGCAAGACTTATGACTGTAATAGCTCTTATAGGAATTTTAGTAACATTTGGAACAATTTATTTACCAGCGTCAAGTTCAATAGTTTGCTTAATGATAATTTCAGGTTGTATGTCATTAATGTTCCCAACAATTTATGGAATAGCATTAAGGGGGTTAGGAGAAGAGGTAAAATTAGGAGCCGCTGGGTTAATTATGGCAATTTTAGGAGGAGCATTAATAACTCCATATATGGGAAAAGTTATTGATACAGGAAGTTTAGCTTTCTTAGCACCTATGTATTCAGGAGTAGAAGCTGCAGTAAGAACAAGTTATTATGTTCCATTAATCTGTTTTGTAGTTGTATTCCTTTATGGATTATTCAATAGTAAAAAAACAAAATAATTGATATATAGAGATAATAAAAATAATTTTTAAGGAAAAAGGTGACGAAAATGCCAAATAGAATAATTTTAAATAATGTATCATATCATGGAAAGGGAGCTATACAAGCTATACCAGATGAGGTAAGGGCAAGAGGATTTAAAAAAGCTTTTGTTTGTAGTGATCCAGATTTAGTGAAATTTAATGTTACAAAAAAAGTTACAGATTTATTAGATGCTAATAATCTTGAGTATGTAATTTATTCAAATATAAAGCCTAATCCTACAATAGAAAATGTACAAACAGGAGTTGAGGAGTTTAAAAAATCAGGAGCTGACTATATCATATCTGTTGGTGGAGGTTCATCAATGGATACAGCTAAAGCTATTGGAATAATAATTAATAATCCAGAGTTTGCAGATGTAAGAAGTCTAGAAGGTTGTGCTCCTACTAAAAATCCTACTGTTCCTACAATAGCAGTTGCTACAACAGCTGGAACAGCAGCAGAAGTAACAATTAACTATGTAATAACAGATGTAGAAAAAGAGAGAAAATTTGTATGTGTAGACCCTAATGATATGGCAATTATAGCTATATCTGACCCAGATATGATGGCAACTATGCCAAAAGGCCTTACAGCAGCAACAGGAATGGATGCTTTAACCCATGCAATAGAAGGATATACTACAAAAGCAGCTTGGGATATGACAGATATGTTTCACTTAAAAGCTATTGAACTAATTGCTCAAAGTTTAGAAGGAGCAGTTAATGGAGAGGATAAAGGTAGAGAGGGGATGGCTTTAGCACAATATATAGCTGGAATGGGATTTTCAAATGTTGGACTTGGAATAGTACATTCTATGGCTCATCCATTAGGAGCTCTATATGATACACCACATGGAGTAGCTAATGCAATTATTTTACCAACTGTTATGGAATATAACGCTGAATATACTGGAGAAAAATATAAACATATAGCAAAAGCATTTGGAGTAGAAAATGTAGATACTATGACACAAGAGGAATATAGAAAAGCAGCAGTAGAAGCTGTAAAAAAACTTTCTCAAGATGTAGGAATTCCTCAAAACTTAAAAGAGATAGTAAAAGAGAAAGACTTAGATTTCTTAGCAATATCAGCATTTAATGATGTATGTACAGGAGGAAATCCAAAAGATACGTCAGTAGAGGAGATAAAAGAATTATATAAATCTCTAATTTAATGGAGGAAAAAATGAAATATTCTTTAGCATTTGATTTAGGTGCTACTTCTATAAGAGGAATTCTTGGATATGTAGAAGATGGAAAATTAAAAACAGAAGAAGTGTTAAGATTTTCACATGAAAGAATAAAAGAAAATGGACGTAGCCGTTGGGATTGGAATAAAATAATTAAAAATATAGAAAATACAATATTAAAATATGGAGATTCTCTTTCAAGTATCGGAGTAGATACTTGGGGGGTAGATTTTGGAATATTAGGTAAAGATGGAGAGTTATTAGAAAATCCAGTATCATACAGAGATGGATACAATATTGTAGGATTTGAAAAAGCTCAAGAGAAGTTATCATTAAAAGATATATTTATGAAAACTGGAAATCAAATAATGTCTATCAACACTCTTTTTCAAATCCTAGCATTGAAAGAGGAGAATAGAAATTATAAAGATATTAAAACTGTATTAATGATGCCAGATTTAATAAATTATTTTTTAACAGGAAAAAGTTATACAGAGATGACAATAGCATCTACAACTCAACTTTTTGAACTAGAAAATAAAAAATATAGTAATGATATCTTAGAAAGCTATGGAATAGATAAGAGTATCTTTCCAGAAGTGATAGAACCTGGTAAAGTTGTAGGAAGTACTAAAAATTCTAAATTAGAGTCTCTTAGAAAATTTGATATACCAGTTATATCAACAGCTTCTCATGATACAGCTAGTGCAGTGCTTTTAACAAAAGCCTATACAGATAGTGAGACACTATTCCTATCTTGTGGAACTTGGTCTTTAATAGGTTGTCTTTCAAAAAAGCCAATTATAACAGAAGAAGCTTTCAAAGATTCACTAACAAATGAAACAGGTTATAATTGTTCAAATATGTTCTTTAAAAATATTACAGGATTATATATTCTTGAAAAATTAAAAGAACAGTTAGAAAAGAAATTAGGAACAGAGATAAGTTTTGAAGAGATTACAAATTATGTAAATAGTTGTAATGTGAAAGAGATAGTAGATGTAGAAAATGAGGTTTTTCAACAAGATGAATTTAATGTAATAGAGGAGATAGATAAGCTTATACCAACTCCTTTAGATAATGATTTTGATTATTTCAAAGTTGTATATTTAAGTTTAGTTGAAAAATATAAAAAGACTATTGAACAGATATCTAAAATAATGAATAAAAATTTTAGAAATTTGCATATTATAGGTGGAGGAGCAAAGTCAAAACTTCTTTGTCAAATGATAGCTGATGCTACAAAACTTGATATAGTAGCTGGACCTTTTGAAGCTACTGCTTATGGAAATATATTAATACAAAAAATTGCATTGAATGAAATTAAATCTTTAGAAGAAGGATTTAATATTATAGAAAAATCATCAGAAGTATATAAATATCAAGCAAATTAATATTAGGAGGGAACAAATATGAATTATCCAAAAATAGGAATTAGACCAACAATAGATGGAAGAAGAGGAGAGATAAAAGTTAGAGAGTCTCTTGAAGAACAAACAATGAATATGGCAAAAGCTGCTGCGAAATTATTTGAAGAAAATTTAAGATATTCAGATGGAACACCAGTTCAAGTAGTAATAGCTGACACAACAATAGGACGTGTAAATGAAGCTGCAGCTTGTGCAGAGAAATTTAGAAGAGAAAATGTAGACATCACTTTAACTGTAACTCCATGTTGGTGCTATGGTTCAGAAACTATGGATATGGATAAGATGACAATAAAAGGGGTATGGGGATTTAATGGTACTGAGAGACCAGGAGCTGTATATCTTGCAGCAGTATTAGCAGGACATGCACAAAAAGGATTACCAGCTTTTGGAATCTATGGACATGAAGTACAAGATGCTGATGATACAAGTATACCTAAAGATGTAGAAGAAAAACTTTTAAGATTTGGTAGAGCTGCTTTAGCTGCTGCACAAATGAGAGGAAAAAGTTATTTACAAATAGGTTCTATCTGTATGGGAATAGCAGGCTCTATAATTGATCCTAACTTTATAGAAGAGTATTTAGGAATGAGAGTAGAATCAGTTGATGAGGTAGAGATTATTAGAAGAATGACTGAAGAAATTTATGATAAAGAAGAGTTCAAAAAAGCTATGGAATGGACTAAGAAATATTGTAAAGAAGGTTTTGATAAGAACCCAGAAGGAATGCAAAATCCTCGTGAAATAAAAGATGAGCAATGGGAATTTGTAGTTAAGATGATGATAATAATTAAAGATTTAATGAAAGGAAATTCTAATTTACCAGCAGGATGTGAAGAGGAAAGATCTGGACATAATGCAATAGCTGCAGGATTCCAAGGACAAAGACAATGGACAGATTTCTACCCTAATGGAGATTTTGCTGAAGCATTATTAAACTCTAGCTTTGACTGGAATGGAACTCGTGAACCTATGGTATTAGCTACTGAAAATGACGTGCTAAATGGAATAGGAATGTTATTTGAAAAACTTTTAACTAATAAAGCACCTCTTTTCTCAGATGTTAGAACTTACTGGAGTAAAGATGCTGTAAAACGTGTTACTGGATATGAGTTAGAGGGAGTAGCAAAAGAAGCAGATGGATTCTTACATTTAATCAACTCTGGAGCATCAGCATTAGATTATTCAGCTCAAGCAGTAGATGAGAATGGAAATAGATGTATAAAACCTTTCTATGATATGACTGAGAAAGATGTAAAGAAATGTTTAGAAGCAACTACATGGAACCCAGCAGACTTAGGATATTTTAGAGGTGGAGGATATTCTTCAAGATTCTTAACCGATGCAGAGATGCCAATGACTATGATTAGATTAAATCTTGTAAAAGGATTAGGACCAATGTTACAAATAGCAGAGGGATACAGTATAAAATTACCTCAAGAAGTAACTGAAAAATTATGGAAAAGAACAGATTATACTTGGCCATGTACATGGTTTGCACCTATCTGTAATGGAGAAAAGGGAATGTTCAAAACTGCTTATGATGTAATGAATAACTGGGGAGCTAACCACGGAGCAATAGTTCATGGACATATAGGAGCTGATTTAATAACTCTAGCTTCTATCTTAAGAATACCAGTAGCAGCTCACAATGTACCAGAGGAAAAAATATTTAGACCAGCAGCTTGGAATGCATTTGGAATGGACAAAGAAGGACAAGATTATAGAGCATGTCAAAACTATGGACCATTATTTAAATAATATATAAAATTAAAATAGAATTAAGGAGATAGAATTATGTTAATGGAAAAAGCTCGTAAAGAGATTGTAGAATATGGAAAAAAGTTAGTTACATCAAATCTTACAAAAGGAACAGGAGGAAATCTAAGTGTTTTTGATAGAGAAACTGGATATATGGCTATAACTCCATCAGGAATAGATTTCTTTGAAATTCAACCAGAAGATATAGTAATAATGGACTTAGAAGGAAATATAGTAGAAGGAGATAGATTACCTTCAAGTGAATGGGAGATGCACCTATTACAATATAAAGAAAGAACAGATTTAGATGCTGTAATTCATGCTCATACAACTTATGCAACAGTATTAGCTTGTTTACGTTGGGAACTACCAGCAACTCATTATATGATAGCAGTAGCTGGAAAAAATGTAAGATGTGCTGAATATGCAACTTATGGAAGTCATGAGTTAGCAGTAAATGCAACTAAAGCTATGATGGATAGAAGAGCTGTGATATTAGCTAACCATGGAATATTAGCTGGAGCCAATGACTTATTAAATGCTTTTAATATAATAGAAGAGATAGAGTATTGTTCACAAATTTATTATATGGCAAAAAGTATAGGAGAACCAGTAGTATTACCAGATGAAGAGATGGCTCTAATGGCTGAAAAGTTTAAAACTTACGGTCAAAGAACTAAAAAAGTATAAAAAATTGTCTGATACCTAAATTAACCATTAACTCTCTTAAAATATAAAAACTACTCAATGAGTTGAAAAACTTATTGAGTAGCTTTTTTTATAAGAAAATTAGAATTTAATTTTTATAACAAAAAATGAGAGTGTAATTAATTTTGTGTATTTACTCTCTTGATTATTAGAAATTAACCTAGTTAGTAGAGACTGAAGAACTTAGATGTTTTTCAGTCTCTCTTCATATTCTATTGCCAATTGTCCTCTAATTAAGTACCAGTCTCTTGCATATCCTAATTTCTATTTTTCTATTAAATTTATTATACACAGATATAACCTCTCCACTAATTCCATTAATCAAAACTTTGAACTTTCATTAACTCTAGTATAGATTCCTAATATATTTTTTCCTTTTTGCCAAACTTCTAATACAACATAGTCTACTTTTTTTACTATGGATATCTTCTCTTTTATTTAAATTAGAAATATTATGCGAATACTTATGTGCGATATGAGATTCAAATTCAGCATTTTTATCACATGGAATATTAAGTTCTATTTCAAAGATTCTTGAAGAAAATCTTTTATATTATTCTCAAGAAAAGAATAGATAGTATTAGGGTTGAGATTTAATAATATTTCTAGTAGCTTCTTTAGGTATAAAAAACCTCCTTGATATTAATATAATCATGTAATATAATTAACTAATAATCAAGAGAGGTTTTAAATTTTTATTTATAAAAAATTATTTATTCTACAAAAGCTACTGCTATAAGTTTATAATTGTAACAGTATTCAAAATAGTATAATGATTAAGTTAAGCAAATAGCCCAAACATAAATGAACCTAGAATTAACATCATTGCTCCTCCAACTCTTGAAGAGATTTGAGCAAATGGCATTAAATCCATTCTATTAGCAGCTCCAAGCACAGCTACATCTCCAGAACCACCTCTATTTGCCATGCAAAGTCCAGCAGTGATAGCAGCTTCAATAGGATAAAATTTCATTTTTCTTGCAACTATCATAATGAAAGCAACAGCACCAAAAACTATAGCTATAGCTATAACTAAATTTCCAAAAGTCAAAGAATTTATAATCTCTTGAACATCAGTACCAAAACCAACGGCACCCATTAATACCCAAATAGTATATTTAGAGAAGTAAGTTTGTAAGTGTTTAGCTCCTGCTTTTAAAGTTGGTGGAACAACATTAAGTATATTAAGAATAATACAGTAGATTACTAAGAATGCAAGTCTATGCATTTCAAAAGAGAATCCAAAAGAAGACCAAATAACTGATGAAATATGAGAAAACATAAATATTGCACCAGTGAAAATAAATGCAGCAGCAGTTTCTTTTTGTCCAACTTCCATTTTTATCTCTTCATCTTTAACTACTTCTTTACCCTCTTCAACAATTAAGTTACCATTTCCTGTAAGAGAAGTATATTTGAATCCTAATTTATTTAGAAGAGCTCCAGTAAGTATAGCAATTACATTAGCAACTGTAAGTATAGATATTGCAAAAGCAAACCATTCACTTGCAGGTCTACCAGTTTTTTGAGCCCACATTTCTGACATAGGAATAGCACCAGCACCAGTACCTCCTCCCATTATAGGAAGAACATAGTTCATCATAACATCTAGTGGACTTATTCCAAAAATTAATCCAGCTAGTATTCCACCAATACTTGCTCCTATTACACCTATTAAGATTAATGGTATATATCCAGAGATAGCTTTAACTAGAACGTTTCTATTTACAGTAAGAACAGAACCAACTACTAATGCAGGAATGAAAATCTCTAGGAAGTTAACAGGTTGTTTACCATAAAATACATTAATAGAATCTAAAAGTTTAGCTGGAACTAGTTGATATGTTCCCATTACTGCTGAAGCTATAAATACTAAAACTGTACCCCCACCAATATAGTCGTTCCAGAAAGGAATTCTATCTCCAATTTCTCCAAAAAGAACACCAAAAACAGCTAATATAGTAAAGATAATTAAAAAGTTTGGTCTAACAAAAGCAAGTTCTTTTCCACCAAATGGAACATAAACTGCTAAAGCAACTAATATTAATAGAACTAAAAACATAGGTAATGATAGTCCACTCCATTTACTTTCTTTGGGACTAAATAATTCAGAAAAAGTTTTTTTCGCCATATCAAATCTCCTTTATTAAATTTTCCTTGTAAACAGGGAGTAAAATTTAAGCTTGCAAGCATTAGTTATTATCTTCCCAAGACACACAGCATTCTGCATACAGAATCTAATATATCTTAATATACAGTATACATTTTTTTAAAAAAAGTCAATAGTTTTTTATTTTTTTTGTATTATATCCAACCTTAATGATCAGATATATGTGTATATAAGAATAAAAAATAGTAGAAAAAATGTATTGACAAATAATATAAAATGCAATATAATCATCTTATAAATACTGTATACAATATACAAATAGAAATACAGAATTAGGAGTTGAAGTATGAAGTTTAAAGAAAAAATAAAACAAGATATTTTATTTGGTTCGTTTGTAACTTTTGGATTAGCAGATATAGCTGAATATACAGCTCTTTTAGGATTTGATTTTATAGTTATTGATAATGAACATGGGATTTTAAATCAATCAACTATATTAGATATGGTAAGAGCAGCACAATGTCAGGGAGTACCAGCAATAGTAAGGTGTACTCATGATAATGTTGAGAATATACATAAGGCTTTGGATATGGGAGCAGAAGGGATATTAATTCCAGTAATAAATACAGCTGAAGATGCAAGAAATATAGTAAAAGCTTCATTATATGCACCTCAAGGAGATAGAGGTATAGCATTTTTTACAAGAGCGGCTCGTTATGGGATGATAGAAGATAAAAATCTATATTTAAAAAAATCGAATGAAGAATCATTTATAAGTATTCAGGTAGAAACAGCACAATCAATAAAAAATTTAGATGAAATTCTATCAATAGAAGAAATAGATATGTTCTTTATAGGACCAAACGATTTAGCGGCATCAATGGGATATTCAAATTCAGATCCAAAGGTTCTAGAGACAATAAAAGAAACAATTGAAAAAATAAATAAAGTAGGAAAGATAGCAGGAATATTTGTAAATAACTCAGAAGAAGCAAAGAGAGCTATAGAATGGGGAGCAAAATTTATTCTCACATCAATAACACCATATATGACAAGAGGAGCTAAAAAATATTTAGAAGAAGTTAGAAATTAGCTAAGAGTATAGATGTTGAAATATTTATAAAATTAAGGAGGGATAAAATTGAAGTTAAAAATAACAGAAACTTCATTAAGAGATGGACATCAATCATTAATAGCTACAAGATTGAAAACAGAAGAGATACTTCCTATCTTAGAAAAGATGGATAATGCTGGATATTATTCATTAGAAGTTTGGGGAGGAGCAACTTTTGATGCTTGTATTAGATTTTTAAATGAAGATCCATGGGAAAGATTAAGAGCTATAAGAGCTAAAGTAAAGAAAACAAAATTACAGATGCTTATTAGAGGACAAAATTTACTTGGATATAAACATTATGCAGATGATGTAGTAGAAGAGTTTGTAAAAAAATCTATTGAAAATGGAATAGATATAATAAGAGCTTTTGATGCTTTAAATGATTATAGAAATTTAGAGACAACAATAAAAGCTGTAAAAAAATATAATGGGCATTGTCAAGGGTGCATTGCATATACTACAAGCGATGTTCATACTGTAGAATATTATGTTAAAAAAGTTTTAGAATTGGAAAGAATGGGAGTAGATTCTGTTTGTATTAAAGATATGGCAGGGATATTAATGCCAGAAACTGGATATGAATTGATTAAGATGATAAAAAATGTTACTAAACTTCCTGTGGAATTACATACTCACTGTACTGGAGGAATAGCAAGTATTCTTTATACAAGAGCAATAGAAGCAGGAGTAGATATAATAGATACAGCTATTTCTCCATTTTCAGGAGGAACAAGCCAACCAGCTACAGAAGTATTTGCCCAACTTTTAAAAGGAACAAAAAGAGATCCAGAATTAAATTTAGAATTATTAGGGGAGATAGCAGATTACTTTAAGCCTATAAAAGAAAAATATAGAACAGAGGGAATTTTAAATCCAAAAGTAATGGATACAGAGCCAAAAACATTAGCTTATCAAGTGCCTGGTGGAATGTTATCAAACTTGATGTCTCAATTAGAGCAACAAAAAGCTTTAAATAAATATGAAGATGTATTAAAGGAAATACCAAGAGTAAGAAAAGATTTAGGATACCCTCCATTAGTAACGCCACTTTCACAAATGGTAGGGACTCAAGCTGTGTTTAATGTATTATTAGGAGAGAGATATAAAGTTATTCCAAAAGAGATAAGAGATTATGTAAAAGGATTATATGGAATGACACCAGCACCAATAGATAAAGAGATTCAAAAGAAAATAATAGGTGATGTAGAACCTTTAAAATGTAGGCCAGCAGATTTAATAGAACCAGAAATGGAAAAATTAACAAAAGAGATTGGAGAACTTGCAAAATCTACAGAAGATGTACTGATGTATGCATTATTCCCAGAAAATGCTAAAAAGTTCTTAGAAAATAGAGATAAACCTCAAGTAGAAGAGTATGAGATAAATTTATTTATATAGGGAGGGAAAAGAGTGAACATAAATATGAGTTTTTTTGAAGGAGTTCAACTTTCAGTAATATCAATGCTGATAGTATTTCTACTACTATATGTAATTTCATTAGTATTAAGTGTATTTAAATTAGTATTTAAAGAAAAATCAGTAGAAAAGAAAGTAATAGCTAAAACAGTTACAACTCCAGCAAAAGTTGTTGCAAATACAAAAGGAATAACTTTTGAAGAATTAGAAAAAGACCAAGATATGTTAGTAGCAGCAATAGTTGCTTCAATGGAAGCTACAGGAGAAAATAAAAACAATAATTTTAAAATAGTAAGTATAAAACAAATTTAGGAGGAAATAATGAAAAAAATATATAAAGTAAAAGTTAATGGGAAAGTATATGAAGTAGAATTAGAAGAGGTAAAAGCTGTAGATGGTAAAGTAGTAACAGAAAGTAAACCAATACAAACAGCACCAGCATCGGCAGTGCCATTATCATCAAATGGTGAAACAGTAGATGCACCAATGCCAGGTGTAATAGTAGATATAAAAGTAAAAGTAGGAGATACAGTAAAAGAGGGAGATTTAGTAGCAGTATTAGAAGCTATGAAAATGGAGACAGAAATATTCTCTTCAAAATCAGGAGTAGTATCAGCAATAAATGTAACCAAAGGAACACAAGTAGAATTAGGAGATGCAATAGTAACATTATAATTTAAAGGAGGAAAGCAATGCTTAATATATTAATAGATTTTATAGGAAGCACAGGTTTCTCTGTATTAACATATAAAGAAATAATAATGATACTAATATCATGTGTATTCTTATATTTAGCAATAAAGAGAGGTTATGAACCTTACTTATTAATACCAATAGCAACAGGAATGTTATTAGTAAATTTACCTTTAGCAGGATTAATGGATAAAGGAGGATTAATCTACTATCTCTATAAAGGAACAGAGTTAGGAATTTATCCACCATTGATTTTCCTATGTGTAGGAGCGGGAACAGATTTTGGACCATTAATAGCAAATCCTAAGAGTATTCTACTAGGAGCAGCAGCACAGTTAGGAATATTCTTCTCATTCTTAGGAGCAATAGCATTGGGATTTACAGGACCAGAAGCAGCATCAATAGGAATAATAGGAGGAGCAGATGGACCTACAGCAATATATTTAACATCACAATTAGCACCTAATCTATTAGGACCAATAGCATTAGCAGCATATTCATATATGGCACTAGTACCAATCATTCAACCACCAATCATAAGATTACTAACTACTAAGGAAGAAAGAATGATAAAGATGGAACAAGCAAGAGTAGTAAGTAAAAATGAAAAGATAGTATTCCCGATAGTAGTAATAGTATTAGTATCATTATTATTACCAAGTGCAGCTTCGTTAGTAGGAATGTTAATGTTTGGAAACTTAATAAAGGAATCAGGAGTAGTACCAAAATTAGCAGAAACAGCAACCAATACAATGATGTATATGATAACAATAATCTTAGGATTGACAGTAGGAGCAAAAGCAAATGCAGAAGCATTTTTAAATCCTCAAACACTGAAGATAATAGTATTAGGGTTAGCAGCTTTCTCGGTAGGAACAGCAGGAGGAGTAATATTTGGAAAGATAATGTGCAAACTATCAGGAGGAAAAATAAATCCAATGATAGGGGCAGCAGGAGTATCAGCAGTACCAATGGCAGCAAGAGTAGTACAAAAAGTAGGACAAGAAGAAAATCCAGCAAATTTCTTATTAATGCATGCAATGGGACCAAATGTTGCAGGAGTAATAGGGTCAGCAGTAGCAGCAGGAATATTATTAAATGTGTTTTAGTTGAATTAAAGTGGGCTTTAAATTAATCTTAATATAAAATATAATAAAAAAAGGAGACATAGAAATGGTAGGAGTTTGTGGTAATGAAAAAGATTCAGATGTTTTAGTAACAGTTGATTTAAACGTTACTGGAATAGAAGTAATAATAGAATCAAAATTAAAAAAGATGTTTGGGAAATTAATGGAAAAAGCAGTAAGAGAAGTGCTTTCAGAGATGAAGATAGAAAATGCTAAAGTATTAGTTCAAGACTTTGGAGCTCTTGACTTTGTAATAAAAGGAAGAACAAGAACTGCTGTTAGAAGAGCTATGGCAGGAAAGGAGGTAAAATAATGGAAAAAAGAGCAAGAAGAACCATGTTATTTTCTCCAGCAAATAATCCAAAAATGTTAGTTACAGCTCATCTATATGGACCAGACTGTGTTCTATTTGATTTAGAAGATGCTGTAAAATATGCAGAAAAAGATGCAGCAAGAGATTTATTAGCGGAAGCATTAAAAACTGTAGATTATGGAAAAACAGAAATTTTTGCAAGAATAAATCCATTAAGTACAGAATTTGGAGAAGATGATGTTAGAGTATTAGTTCCAGCTGGACTTAGAAGAATGAGATTAGCTATGTGTGAAAAACCAGAGCAAGTAAAAGAGTTAGATGATTTATTAACAGAAGTAGAAAAAGAACATGGAATAGAGGTAGGAAGCTGTAAAATTCAATGTTCATTAGAAACTCCACTAGCAGTTATGAATGCTGTAAGTATAGCAACAGCTTCTCCAAGAGTAACATCAATCTCTTTTGGAGCTGAAGATTTTACTAGAACTCTTGGAGCAGAAAGAACAAAAGAGGGAAAAGAGATATTTATGGCAAGAAGTCTTGTAGTAATGGCAGCAGCAATAGCTGGTGTAGATGCTATAGACACAGTATGGTCTGATTTAGATGATGAAGAAGGATTTAGAAATGAAGTAAAAACATCAGCAAATATGGGATTTGCAGGAAAATCATGTATCCACCCTTCACAAGTAAAAATAGTACATGAAATCTTTACTCCTACTAAGGAAGAATTAGAAAAATCATTAGAAATAGTAAAAGCAGCAGAAGCCGCTGATATCAGTAAAGGTGGAGTAATAACTGTAAATGGAAAAATGGTTGATATTCCAGTTATCGCAAAGGCTGAAAAAGTTGTTAGATTAGCAAAAAGTGCTGGTATGATTAAATAATTGTGTAGGAGGAGAAAAAATTGGAAATAAAAACTGTATTAAATAAAGTAAATAGAGAAATCCCAACATATATTGAAGGGTATGGAGAAGTAAAACCTTATGCAGGACCTTTTTCTACTGAACCAGTTGGAAGAAAGTATGCAACTGTAAAAGGATTTTCTAAACCAGGAGAATCAAAACTTTTATCATCTATAAGAGAAGCAATTGAAAAATGTGAATTAAAAGATGGAATGACTATCTCTTTTCACCACCACTTAAGAAATGGAGATTATGTTCTTAATATGGTAATGGATGAAATAGCTGCTTTAGGAATAAAAAATATAAATCTAGCTTGTTCATCTTTAACTAAAGCTCATGAACCATTAATTGAACATATAAGAAGTGGAGTTGTTACTGGAATTAGTACCTCTGGATTAAGAGGAGAGATTGCAAAAGAAGTATCAAAAAATAATATTTTAAAGAAACCAATAGTATTTAGAACACATGGTGGAAGAGCTAGAGCAATTGAAGCTGGAGATTTAAAAATAGATGTTGCATTTATAGCTGCTCCAGCTTGTGACAATATGGGAAATATGAATGGTGCCGAAGGAAAGGCAGCATTTGGAGCTATGGGGTATGCTATGGTAGATGCACAATATGCTGATAAAGTAGTAGCAATTACAGATAACTTAATGCCATTTCCTTTAAAAAGAATAAGTATTCCTATGACACAAGTAGACTATGTAGTTGAAGTAGAGTCAATTGGAGACCCTAGTCAAATAGCTACTGGAGCAACTAGAATAACAAAAAATCCACAAGAATTATTAATTGCTGAAAAAGCTTCTGAAGTATTAATAGCATCAGGATATATAAAAAATGGATTTTCATTCCAAGCTGGTTCAGGTGGTTCATCTCTAGCAGTTTGTAAATACTTAAAAGAATATATGAAAACAAATAATATAAAAGGTTCATTTGGAGCTGGAGGAATAACTTCAACAATGGTTGAATTTTTAGAAGAAGGATATTTCGAAGCTTTATTAGATACTCAAAGTTTTGATGGAGCGACAGCTAGTTCATTAATAAAAAATCCAGCGCATATAGAGATGTCAGCATCTATGTATGCAAATCCGCATAACAAAGGATGTAGTGCACATCAATTAGATGTAATGATATTATCAGCAACTGAAATAGATACTGAATTTAATATTAACTCATTAACAGGTTCAAATGGATTAATAATGGGAGCAATAGGAGGAGCACCAGATACTGCAGCAGGAGCTAAATTAACAGTAGTAGTTGCACCTACAATGAGAAAAAGAATTCCAATAGTTACTGATAAAGTAACAAATGTTATAACTCCAGGAGAAACTATTGATGTTTTAGTAACAGAGAGAGGAATTTGTGTAAATCCTAGAAGACCAGATTTAATAGAAGCTTTAACAAATGCTGGAATAGAATTAAAAGACATAAAAGATTTAAAAGAAGAAGTTGAAAAGATGACTGGAACTCCAGAAAAAACTGAATATCAAGATCAAATAGTAGCAGTTGTTGAATATAGAGATGGAACAGTAATTGATGTTATAAAACAAGTAAAATAAATGTATTGATAAGGGGGAAAATAATTTTCTCCCTTTTGTATTAAAGATTAAGGAGGAAAGTTGGAAGTAAAATTGGTGTTTTTATATTTTATTTTAATTTTAATTATTGGAGGAATTTCTTATAAAAAAATAAAAAATTATGAAGATTTTTTTATTGCAGGTAGACAAGGAAGTAGTTTACAAATAGCTGGGAGTTTATTAGCTACTATTTTAGGAAGTTCAGCCATTATAGGAAGCGTAGATTTTGCTTATAATGTAGGGTGGGCAGGAAGTTGGTTGATGTTATCAGCTGCCATTGGATTGATTTTATTATATCCACTATTGAAATATCTAAATAAATTTCAAGGATATAATTTACCAGAAATTTTGGGGAAAACTTATGGAATTGAAGTGCAAAAATTAGCTTCTTTTATAATACCAATAGCTTGGATAGGAATAGTAGCTTCTCAAATTATGGGGGCAGCAAAAATAATAATGATACTTTGTCCACTGAATTATACTCAAGGAGTTTGGTTAAGTGGTGTAGTTTTTATAATTTATACTTATATGGGGGGACAACTTTCAATTATAAAAACTGATTTTATTCAACTATTATTTATATTATTTGGTTTATTAGCAACTATAGGTTATATAGGTGTTGATATAAAAGAGATAAATAGCCTAGGGATTATAAATAATAAATTTAATTATATTGATGTTTTAATTTTAATATTAACATATTCAACTACTTGCTTAGTAGGACCAGATATATATTCTAGATTATTTTGTGCTAGAGATATGAAAGTTATGAAAAATTCCATAATAATAGTGGTGTTAGTTTTAATACCAGTAGGATTTATTTTAGCTGCAATAGGAATTTATGGAGCAAAATTTTTGGGTGAAATAAATAATAATAGTTCTATATTACTTATAATTGCAGAAAAAAAATTAAATAAAGTAACTTCAATTTTTTTATATTTTGGTTTGTTGTCAGCTGTTATTTCTTCAGCAGATACTACTCTTTTAACAGCTTCATCACTTTTTTCACAGACATTTATACAAGATTTAAGAAGTAAAAAAGCTATGTTATTAACAAGAATAATGGTAGTAATTTTAGGAATATTTTCTATTATAATTGCTTTATATTTAAAAAATATTTTAGGAGCGTTATTAATGGCAGTTGCTATATATTCAGGAGCTTTTATTATACCAACTTTATTAGGTATTTTAGGTTATACTACTAATAAAAAAATTGTAATTTTAGCTATAATAATTGGTGGAACACTTGCTTTTATCTCTAAAATTATGGGTGGGGAAATAGGAAATTATCTTTTAATTTTAAGTTTTTGTTTAAATTTAATGACTTTGATTTTTGGAAAAATATTTGAAGTAAATAAAAAAAATAAATAAGGAAAGAATAGAATCTTTCCTTATTTGAAATACTTGAGTTATGCAGATAATTTTGAAAGAATAAAATTCATAGATTTTTCTAAATGCATTCTATTTATAGAAATAGCGGTACTTAATTCTTTATTTTTTATTGCTTCTAAAATTTGGACGTGATCTTCAAAGGCTTCTTCTTTTCTAGAAGGATTATCAATAGACAGCTTCCTAAACCTTTTAAGGTATAAGTTGATATTATTAATCATACCAGTTACTTTTGGAAGAGAGGCAATATCATATAATATTTGGTTAAATTCTGTAAATAGAGAGAAAACTTTTTCAATATCTTTAACTTCAAAAGCTTTTTTTGTATTTTTTAAAACTTTTTCTAATTTTTTGATATCCTGATTGTTGATTTTTTTAATAATTTCTTCTATTATAAGTGATTCTAGTGCAATTCTAATTTTATAAATTTCTGAAATCTCTTCCCTTGTAAGAGTTTTAACAATAACACCACCAGTAGTTTGACTTTCAACTAAACCTTCTAATTCTAACATTCTAATAGCTTCCCTAATTGGAGTTCTACTAATTTGGAACTTATTAGAATATTCAGTTTCAATAATTCTTTCTCCAGGTTTTATAACTCCATCTATAATCATTTGTTTCAAAGTGTCATATACTTTTTCACGCATTGATTTATTTTTTTCAATAATCATAAAAAATCTCCTTATAAATGTACTATGTATACATAATACATCAGATAAGGAGAAATGTCAAATTTATCTATTTTGTTTTTTAGCAATTCTAGGAAGAATAAATCCAAGTCCTATAAGTACAAGAGGTGTTAAAATATTTAAAGTAATTTGGAAAATCCATTCTGAACTAAATGTTTCAACATTCTTAGGAAAAATACCCATTAAACAAGCAAAGGCTGTAAATACAAAGCACCAAACTCCAACTAAAGTAGCAACTTTATCACTAGTAATAAATTTAAATGTTGCCTTTTCCATAAGTCCTTTATTTCTAATAAATCCTCTAAGTCCAATATAAGCTAAGAATACCCATAAATATCTAAGTGGCATAACTATAGAGTTTAAATCTAAAAGCCAGTTATAAAGATTATTCATATCTCCAATACCAAGGGCAGGAATAATGATTAGAATACCAACTAACACAGCAGTTAATTTGTATCCATTAATAGGGGCACCATACTCATTAGTTTTAGTAAAAGAATGAGGTATAAAGTTTTTATCTCCCTCTCCAATCAGCATTTTTAGTGGAGCATCTATTGAAAACATAAGAGCAGATATTTGTCCTAATGTATTAGCAATAGCATATAAAATCATTAAAAGATTTCCTAAACCATAGTATTCTCCTAAAAGTTTAAAAGCATAGTATTGTCCATTCATTTTAAGGTCAGCTGGAATATTTCCACTATTAAACATTATTCCCATAGCAAGTGAACCAAGAAGAGCAGATACTCCAACAGAAGCAGCTAGTATTATCATTCCTTTAGGGAAATTTTTACTAGGATTATCAACTTCTTTTACATATGGTGATATTTTTTCACATCCACCTACAGCAAATACTAACATAGATATTGTAGTAAAATATGCAAAATCAAATTTTGGCATAAAAGTAGTTAAGCTCCAATCTGTAGTGGCAGAAGTTGCACCTACAATAGAAGGTGCTGCTACTGTTAGAAGAATATATAGTATTCCCATAAAGAACATAGAAGTTCCAGCAAGAGCTCCTATTTTTTTAAGTGAGTTAATTCCTTTAGCAGATAACCATAAGAAAAATAGAAAAATAGCAAGTACAATACTCTGTAAGATTAAAGGATTAAAGTTTTTAATCATATCTCCATTTTGGAAAAATACCCAACTAAGAGCAACTAATGCTCCTTGAGGCTTTTGTGCAAGATAGGGAATATGTACTACCCAATATGTCCATCCAGCAAGATAAGCTATCATTGGACCATAAGTTGAACCTATCCAGCTCGATACTCCTCCACCTTTATTTTCAAATACAGATCCCATTTCTCCTACCATTAAAGCATAAGGTAAGAAATAAAAAGTAAGTATTAGTAGCCATGAAACTACAACTGTAAGACCTTGATTGGCATAGTTATTAACAACATTTCCAAATCCCCAAACTACTGTGAATCCCATCATTGCTAAAGTACGCCAGTTAAGTTTTTTTGTTCCCATTAATTTGTTCTCCTTTTTTTAAAATTACAATCACCAAAGATTATATCATAAAAAACAAAAAAACTTTATATTTTTTTGAAAAAAATTTTAAAAAAATATAAAATTGAGAGAAAAATTACAATTTTTCAAAGTTTACTTAATACTTAATAGTTCTTTAAATTCTTTTATATTATTTCTACTAACAGGGACTTTAAACTTTAAATCTTGAATTTTTAAAACAAAAGTTCCATTAAACCAAGGTTCTACTTCTTTTATTTTGTCTAAATTTACAATATAAGCTCTGTGTGTTCTATAGAATTTATTTTTGGGGAGAATTTCTTCCCATTTAGAAATTTTTAATTTAGAAGTATATATTTCATTTTGAGTATAGACTAAACTTTCTTTTTCTGAAACTTCAATATAATATATTTCATCTAAAGATAAAACTACCATTTTTTCATCAAGAAAGACAGTTACCTTATTAATTTTTTCCACTTCTTTTGTAGGGGAGTTATCTTTTATCATTGTTAAATTATTGAGTACTTCAGTTATTCTCTTTTCTGAATATGGTTTTAAAAGATAGTCAAAAGCTTTTATTTCGAAAGCTTCTGCAGCATAATCTCTATATGCAGTAATAAATATTATTTTTATATTTGGATTAAGCTTTGTTAAAATTTTTCCTAAGCTCATTCCATCTAATTCAGGCATATTTATATCTAAAAAAACAACATCAACTTTATTTTCTTGGAGATATTTTAAAGAATCGATAGGATTTTCAAATTCTTTTTCTAAGGATATTTCCTTATGTTTAGTAAGAAAATATTTAAGTTCTTCTCTTGCAGGAAATTCGTCTTCTACTATTACACAAGTTAACATTTGTCCTCCTTACTTATATAGAAAGTTATTTTGGTTCCTCTTTCTAATTTTTTTATATTTAATCCTTTTCCATAAAGAATTTTTAAACGATTATGAACATTTTTTAAACCTATATTTTTTTCTATTTTATCATCAATTCCATCTATAATACTTTGCTCTATTCCTACTCCATCATCTTCTATACTTATAATATATTCAGCTTTATTTTCAGAAACTGATATAGCTATAGTTCCTCCTTCTCTACGTTTTAGTATACCATGTTTAATACTATTTTCCACAAGAGGTTGAATTATTAAACTAGGTAATTGTATATCCAGATATTTTTCAGAAATATTATAAATAACTTTTATTTTATCTCCAAATCTTGCCTTTTCAATATTTATATAAGCTTCAACTTGACTTAATTCATCTTTTAAAGAGAGTAATCTAGAAAAATTTTCTAAATTGTATCTCAAGTAAGTAGAAAGATTTATAATTATTTCTCTTGCTCTATCTGGTTCTATTCTTACGAAAGAGGAAATAGTATGAAGAGCATTAAATAAAAAATGAGGATTTATTTGAGTTTGTAGAGCTTTTAACTCTGCTTCTTTAGCCATAGCTTTAAAATTTTCTATATTACTTAGCTCTATTTGTGTAGATAAAAGCATAGATAATCCTTCAGCTAAATACTGCTTTCTAGCTGTAACAAATTTAGGAGTATCAAAATATAGTTTTAAAGTACCAGAGATTTTTTTCTCCTCTTGAAAAAGAGGAAGTATAATACAAGATTTAATATTACCACTAATACACTGAAAATCTATAATATCACTTTCTTCCTTTCCAAGTATTAAAAACTCTCCAGTTTTTAACACTTGTTTAGTGGCACTACTTTTAATTTCACTATGATTTAAAATATATTCATCAGAAATAAGATGGCTAGCTATAATATTTTTATCATCAGTGATAACAACAACTTTTGCTTCTAAAGATTCAAGTATTATTTTACAAACTTCGTCTAAACTATTACCTTTCCTTATATAAGGAAGAGATTTATTTGCAATTTCTAAAGCAAGTTTAGCCTGTTTACCAGCCATAATCTCTTTTTCAGAAATTAAATCTTCTATTATGATAATAACAATAGATACTCCTAGGGCATTAGCTAAAATCATAGGTAAATAAATATTTTTTACAATATCTATAGCTATTACAAAGTCATAAAGGAAAAAACCAGTGAGAAGTATTAATAGCATACTGAGGTTTTCAATTAAAAAGCCACTAATAAAACCATATATATAGCAATTTTTTTCATTGGTTTTTTTAAAAAAGACAGAAGTAATAAATCCCCCTAAAATAGATGAAATACCACAAGCAATAGTAGTAGGGCTTTCTATATCAACAAAAAATCTATGTATCCCAGCAACCATTCCTGTTATTATTCCTACTTGAGGACCACCTATTATTCCAGCTACAGCAACACCTATATTTCTAGTATTAACAATAGCACCTCGATAATAAATACCAGTATATGTTCCTATAATTGAAAGAAATGAGAAAAATATTGAAAGCAATATAATATCAGTTTTAGTATATTCTTTCTTAGTAAAAATATTCTTAGCTCTTTTAAATTTAGTAAAGAAAAAAGCTAAAGCAATAATGTATCCAAGATTGTTCAAAAGTCTACTTGTTAATTCAAACACTCAAATCACCCCTATTAGAAAGATTATATCATAAATAAATTTATTTAAAAAGCAAATTAAGGTTGATATTTTGCATTTTAAGTATAAAAAAATGCAATTTAGTATAAAAATCAATAAAAAAAGATAAAATAGAGTAAAATAATTATTAAGAAGTAAAATACATTCAAAATGTAAAAAAATATAACAGGAGGACAGGTTTATGATTAGTTTTATTGTTTCAATTATTGCCTTAGTAGTAGGTTATTTTATTTATGGAAAAATTGTAGAAAGAATTTTTGGACCAGATGAAAATGCTCTTACACCAGCTAAAAGATTGGAAGATGGAGTAGACTATATTGAGATGAGTGAAAAGAAAACTTTCTTAATTCAATTCTTAAATATAGCAGGAACAGGACCTATATTTGGAGCAGTTGCAGGAGCAATGTGGGGACCAGCAGCATTTATTTGGATAGTGTTTGGTTGTATTTTTGCAGGAGCAGTGCATGACTATTTAATTGGTATGATGTCTCTTAGAAGAGATGGAGCTAGTGTTGCAGAGTTAGTAGGAGAAAACCTTGGTGATAAAGCAAAAAAATTAATGAGAGTTTTTTCTGTAGTATTATTAGTTTTAGTAGGAGTTGTATTTGTAACAAGTCCAGCTGCAATTTTGCATGATTTAATCAAATCTGTACCAACTATAGCTTTTGTAGGAATAATAATTATTTACTATTTAATAGCTACTGTTCTTCCAATAGATAAAGTAATAGGTAGAATATATCCAGTATTTGGTATATGTCTATTAATAATGGCTGTTGGTATAGGAGTTGGAATAGTAGTTCAAGGATATGAGATTCCAGAGATAGCTTTACAAAATTATCATCCAAAAGGTGTTTCAGTATTCCCATATCTATGTATTTCTATAGCTTGTGGAGCAATAAGTGGTTTCCATGCAACTCAATCTCCAATGATGGCAAGATGCCTTGGAAATGAAAAACAAGGTAGAAGAGTTTTCTATGGGGCTATGATTGCAGAAGGTATAGTTGCTCTTATTTGGGCTGCAGCTGCAATGTCATTCTTTGGTGGAACTGAAGGATTAGGAGAAGCTCTTGGACAAGGAGGAGCAGCAGTTGTTGTAAATAGAATTTCAAGTAGTGTATTAGGAAAAGTTGGAGGAGCTTTAGCAATATTAGGAGTTGTAGCATGTCCAATAACTTCAGGAGATACTGCTTTTAGAAGTGCAAGACTTACAATAGCAGATGCTATAGGATATAAACAAGGACCTATCGTAAATAGATTCGTTGTTGCTATTCCTTTATTTGTAATAGGTATTGCATTATGTTTTATAGATTTTAATATTTTATGGAGATATTTCAGTTGGTCTAACCAAACATTAGCTACAATAGCACTTTGGGCTGCAGCTAAATATTTAAGTAATCAAGGTAAAAATTATAAGATTGCTCTTATTCCAGCAATATATATGACAGTAGTAGTTACTTCATATATTATAATAGCTCCAGAAGGATTTGTAAGATTCTTTAAAGGAGTTCCTACAAGTACAGTTGAGTTGGTTGGAAATATAGCAGGAATAATATTAGCAGCAATTTGTGCAATAGCTTTTATGAAATCTATAAAAAAAGAAAATAAATAATTGAGATATTTAATGAAAAAGAGTTTAGCTATAAAAAGTTAAACTCTTTTATTTTTACTATTTAATACATTTTCTAAAGAGTAATTATTATATAAAAAGAGGCTGTTGCAACTTATTAAATTGCAACAGCCTTATAAATTAAACTTAAAATATTTTTATATTATTTAATTATTATTCTTTACTAACATTTAATAAACGATGTTCGCTTTCAAGATCAAGATAGAAACCTTTAATATTGTTTTGCATTCCAGCATTATCAAATGGATTTACAAGGACAAACATAGGTAATTCTTCTTGAATAATATCTTGAATTTCTCCATAATATTTATTTCTTTCCTCTTGATTTGTACTTGCTCTCGCTAAGTCTAATAATTCATCTATTCTAGGGTTAGTATAGTAAGTTCTGTTTCCTCCACTTCCATGATGTTTAGAATGGAATAATGCATATAGAGCAGAATCACAATCAGGAGAAGATGACCAACCTAGTAAGAACATATCTTGTTCTCCTCTTGCAAGCTTATCAAGGTAAGCTCCCCATTCAATAATTTCAACTTCTAAATCTATTCCAATTTGTTTTAATTGATCTTGAAGAATAACAGCAATATTTTTTCTAACTCCAGTATCATTTAAAGATATTTTAGCTTTAAAACCATTAGGGAAACCAGCTTTGGCTAATAATTCCTTAGCTTTTTCAATGTTTTGTTTATACTCTTTAGCATTTGGATTATATCCAGGTACTCCAGGAGCTACTGGAGAATTTGAAGAAGTAGCTGAACCTAAAAATACAGCTTGTATAATACTAGGAACATCAATAGCATAGGCAATAGCTTGTCTTACTTCTTCTTTATCAAAAGGAGCTTTCTTTGTATTAAATCCTAAATAGTTGATATTGATAGCAGGTTGTTCCATAAGAACTAAATCTGAATTACCTTTTACAAATTGTAAATCGATAGGGTCAATTTCATAAGCAATATCAACTTCTTTTGTTTCTAGAGCTATTGTTCTATTTGTTCCTTCTGTAATAACTCTAAAAATTACATTTTCAGTTAAAGGTTTTCCTCCAAAGTAATTTGGATTAGCTTTTAAAGTAATTCTATCTCCTGATCTCCAAGATACAAACTCATAAGGACCAGTTCCTACAGGATGTTGTGCATAATCTTGACCTGCAGCAGTTACTGTTTCTTCATCTAATATAGAAGCTCCTTTATGTGCAAGATAGTTAACAAGAGGACCAAATGGTTGTTTTGTAGTAATTTGAATTGTGTAATCATCTAATGCTACAATTTTATCTATATCTCCAAAAAAACTCATAAGTGCTGGAGCTTCTTTAGCTCTAGTTAATGAAAAAATTACATCATTAGCTTTAAAATCGTTTCCATTATGGAATTTAATTCCCTTTTTTAGATTTACTTTTAATGTAAGAGGATCTACTTGTTCCCAAGAATCTGCAAGAGCAGGAACTAGTTTTCCATCTTTATCTCTTTGAATAAGAGTGTCATAAATATTAAGAAAAACTCTATGTGAAGGAACATCATTAGATGCAACAGGATCCATAGTTTTAGCTTCAGCAGCTTGAGCTATGATAAGTGTGTCCTTTCCTTCAGCAAGGGCTATTGATGAGACTAAAGTCATCAATGTTAAAAATGAACCAAATAATCTTTTTTTCATAAATAATTCCTCCCTAAAAATTAGTATAAAAATATTATACTATATTAAGGAAGGAATTCATAGTAATAAAAATATATTATTTTTATAAATTTAATAAATTGAAATTTATTTTTACAGATACATATCTGTTTTCTGAAATATAAAAACGCCAAAGTTTATCTTTATACTCTTCAGCATAATCTATTCCTATTCTTTTAGTTTCAATTATATTAGTGATAGTATAATTATCATCCTCTAACCAAATCTCTGCACTTTTAGTTATATCAAGAGTATTAAGATTTTTATCAATAGCCAATGCTTTTGTAAGTTTTCCTGGACCATTAGATATATCTTCATCTTTTTTTACATTTCTTAATTGTTTCATATATTCTATATTTTCTAAAGGCTCAACTGCTCTAATAAGAACAGCTTCAGGAATATCTTTTTTATTAGCACTAATATTGAAGCAATGATACATACCATAGATGAGATAAATATATATGTGACCACCTTCAAGAAACATAGGTTCAGTCCTATTAGTACGTCTATTTTTGTAAGAATGAGCTGCTTTATCTAGGGGTCCCATATAGGCTTCAGTTTCTACTATTCTAGCTTTTAAAATTTTATTATCTATTTTTCTAACAAGTACTTTTCCTAAAAGATTTTTAGCAAGAGTTACTCCATCTACTAAGAAAAAATTTTTTTCTAGTTTCATTAGATTATCAATCCCATTATATAATTATCAAAATATTTACCATCTATATAGGCAGCATTTTTTAATTGTCCCTCTATTTCAAAACCAAGTTTTTTATAAAGAGAAATGGCTTTTTCATTATCTACTCTTGTCAACAATTCTATTCTAGTTAGTCCCGATTTTTTTCCTTTTTCGATAGCTGATAGAATAAGTGATTTTCCAATACCGATACCCCAGTAATCTTTAAGAATAGTTATACCTAATACTCCAATATGTTTTAATCTCATTCTACTTTCATTAGTTCTAAGACTACAGCTTCCCACTATCTTATTATCAACTAAAGCAACCAACATAAAGTTTTTATCAGTAAAACTCTCAAAGTATTTTTTCTCTTCCTCTACATTTAAACCGATTCCCTCTTTACCAAAGCTCAAAAAGTCAGTTTCTTTTCCACATTGATTAACATAATTTAAAAACTCTTGTGCTTCTTCAGCTTTAGCTAATCTAATAGTAAGTTCTTTCCCATTTTTTAAAAGATGTTTTTCCATAGTATCCTCCTTAAGTTATAATAATTCAGAAATTTCCCAAATTAGTTGTTCTCTGATATCTTCATATCCCTCTAGTATAGATATTTTCCAGTTACTTCCGTAGAGTTTTATTTCAAAATTATCTATCTCATCTTCAATATTTTTCTTAGTAATTTTTTTCTTATCAAATAGAGGAGCTCTTTTCTCTTCTTTTCCTTCTATTGAAATGATTAACATTCCTTTAGAAAAACCTTTTAATATAACCTCTGAAGCTCTTTGTGCTTCAGCTCTCTCTATCGCTCTCTCTTTTCTATTTTCTGCATTTTTTCTTTTATTTTCAGTAAGTCTTCTAAACTTTTTTTCTTCCTCTAATCTTTTTGCTTTTTTCATTTTTTTGTTAATAGAGTAGGCTTTTCCTTTTGGTTTATCTTTACTTATTACTTCCATTTTAAACTCCTTTATAAAAATTTTATATACATTTATATTATAGCATATTTAATGAAAAATACCTATGTTCAATAATTTTTTATATTACAATTATTAAAAATAAATATGAAAGATTTACTAGATTTTTTATAAAAAAAATTATAAAATAAGAAGATGTGAAATGAGGTTAACAGGGGAGGAAAAATGAGTAGTATAAAGGTAAAATCGCTAGTTTCTTTAACAATTCCAATATTTTTTGAGTTACTTTTGATTACAATAGTAGGAAATATTGATACTATTATGCTAGGGCATTATAGCGATAAAGCAGTTGGAGCAGTTGGAGGGATAAGTCAGGTTTTAAATATTCAGAATGTTATTTTTGGATTTATCAACTTAGCGACAAGTATATTGTGTGCACAGTTTATAGGAGCTAGAAATAAAAAGAGAGTTCAAGAGGTAATAACAGTTTCTTTAATAGTAAATCTTTTATTGGGAATTTTATTAGGAAGTGTATATTTTATATTTTGGAGATTTATATTAGAAAAAATACAATTACCATCTGAATTAATAGGAATAGGGAAATTATACTTTCAACTGGTAGGAGGACTTTGTGTATTTCAGGCTGTTACATTGACTTGTGGAGCTGTTATGAAGAGTCATGGAAATCCAAAGCAGATGTTGTTTGTAAATATTGGAGTTAATCTATTAAATATATTTGGTAATGGAGTATTTATTTTTGGTTGGTTTGGAATGCCTATATTAGGACCAACTGGAGTTGGAATATCTACAGTTGTTTCAAGAGCAATAGGGTGTGTAGTAGGATTTTTAGTTATGAGCCACTATTGTAACTTTAAATTTAGAAGAAAATTTTTAAAACCTTTTCCATTCCACGTAATAAAAAATATTTTATCTATTGGAATACCAACAGCTGGAGAAAATTTAGCTTGGAATGTAGGACAACTTATGATAATGGCAATGGTAAATACTATGGGAACAGTGATGATAGCATCACGTACTTATCTAATGTTAGTAGCAAGTTTTGTAATGACTTTTTCAATAGCTTTGGGTCAAGCTACAGCTATACAAGTAGGACAATTAGTAGGAGCAAAAGAATCAGAAGAGGCTTATGATAAATGTTTCAAAAGCTTAAGATTATCAGTAATATTAGCAATTGTAGTTACTTCAGGAGTAGTTTTACTAAGAGGACCAATAATGAATATGTTTACAAATAATATTGATATTTTAGATGCTTCTCTTAAAGTTTTTCCATTGATGATACTGTTAGAGGTAGGAAGAGTTTTTAATATTGTTATTATCAACTCGTTACATGCTGCTGGGGATATAAAGTTTCCAATGTTTATGGGAATAATATTTATTTTTATAGTAGCAGTACCTTTTTCATATATTTTAGGATTAAAATTGGGATGGGGACTTGTAGGAATTTGGATAGCTAATGCAGCGGATGAATGGTGTAGAGGAGTGGCTATGTTAATAAGATGGAAAAGTAAAAAATGGCAAAGTAAGAGTTTTGTATAGCACAAAACTCTTTTTATTTATCATTATAATAAAAAATTCTCGTTTTGATATAGTAACTTAAATAATAACTAAGAAATAACTATAAAAAAAACATAAAAATCAAATAATGAACAAAAAAAATTTTTTTATACTTGGCATAAAAATTGCTATATAAAGTAGTGTAAATAAAAATAAAAGAAACTAAGGAGGAAAAATAGTGGAATTATTAAAATGGGTACACAATACTAAAAGTAGAGATGTAAATTATACAAAAGAAAAATTAGTAGGATTTGAAGAGAAAGAGATGAAGGAAGTTTATGATTTCCATAAAAGTCTTCCTGGATATAAAGCAACTCCATTAGTAGAATTAGATGATTTAGCAAAATATTATGGAGTACAAAAATTATGGTTAAAAGATGAATCGAAAAGATTTGGATTAAATGCATTCAAAGTACTTGGAGGTTCATATGCAATAGGAAAATACCTAAGCCAAAAATTAGGAAGAGATATGAGCGAGTTACCATTTAATGTACTTATATCTGATGAAGTAAAAAAACAATTAGGAGATGTAACATTTGTTACAGCAACTGATGGTAACCACGGAAGAGGAGTAGCTTGGGTAGCTAACAAATTAAGACAAAAATCAGTAGTATATATGCCAAAAGGATCTGCTAAAATGAGATTTGATGCAATAGCTAGAGAGGGAGCAGATGTATCAATCACTGATTTAAACTATGATGATGCAGTAAGATTAGCAAATAAAGGTGCAGAAGAGCACGGTTGGATAATGGTACAAGATACTGCGTGGGATGGATATGAAGAAATTCCTTTATGGATAATGCAAGGATACTCTACAATTATCAATGAGATAGTTGAGCAATTAGAGGCTGCAAAAGAAGAAAAACCAACACACGTATTCTTACAAGCAGGAGTAGGTTCATTTGCTGGAGCAGTTCAAGGATATTTAGCACACTTATATGGAGATGACAGACCTATAACAATAATCTGTGAACCACACGGAGCAAACTGTATTTATAAATCAATGGAAGCTAATGATGGAAAACCTCATAATGTAACTGGAGATTTAACAACAATAATGGCAGGACTTGCTTGTGGAGAGCCTAATACAATCAGCTGGAAAATTTTAAGAGACAATGCAGATTTTTCTGTATCATGTGATGACTCTATAGCAGCAAGAGGAATGAGAGTATTATCTTCACCTTTAGGAAATGACCAAAGAGTAATTTCTGGAGAATCAGGAGCAGTAGGACTTGGATTATTCACAGTATTATCTGAGAAAAAAGAAGAGTATGCAGAATTAATGAAAGCATTAAAAATTGATGAAAATTCAAGAATTTTATGTATCAGTACAGAGGGAGATACTGACGTAGAAGGTTATAAAAACGTAGTATGGAATGGATCTCATCCAAATAAATAATTTATAAAGTAGTTTGTAGTTAATATAAAAATATTATTGAAAAAAATGGAGGATAAAATGTTAACTGAAGCAAGAAAACAACAATTAATAGAAACACTTAGCAATTTAATTCAAAGAAGAAGCTATTCTGGAGAAGAAAAAGAAGTAGTAGAATATATTGAAAAAGTAATGAAAGAAGTAGGATATGATACAGTTCATATAGACAAATATGGAAACGTAATTGGATCAATCAAAGGAAAATATGAAGGACCAAAAGTATTAATGGATGGACATATTGATACAGTTCCAGTAGATGAAGAAAAATGGACTGAAAAACCATTTGGTGGAGAAGTTCACGATGGAAAATTATTCGGAAGAGGAACTACAGATATGAAAGGTTCTGTATGTGCAATGATATTAGCAGGAGCTTACTTAGCACAAGACCTTAAAAAAGAATTTGCTGGAGAAATATTCATGGCTGGAGTAGTACATGAAGAGTGCTTTGAAGGAGTAGCAGCAAGAGAGATCAGTAATTATGTAAATCCAGATATCGTAATAATTGGAGAAGCATCTCAATTAAATCTTAAAATAGGACAAAGAGGAAGAGGAGAGATAGTTGTAGAAACTTTCGGAAAACCAGCTCACTCAGCTAACCCAGAAAAAGGAATCAATGCTGTATATAAAATGATGAAGATAATAGGAGAAATTCAAAAATTACCTATGACTCATCACAAAGATTTAGGATATGGAATCCTAGAATTAACTGATATTAAATCATCTCCATATCCAGGAGCATCAGTAGTACCTGATTATTGTAGAGCAACTTATGATAGAAGACTTTTAGTAGGAGAAACTCCTGAGTCTGTATTAGCTCCATTACAAGAATTATTAGATAGAATGATGAAAGAAGATGAAACATTAAAAGCAAAAGTTTCTTATGCAGTAGGAAAAGAAATGTGTTGGACAGGAAATGAAATAACTGGAGAGAGATTCTTCCCTGGATGGTTATTTGATGAGAAAGAAGAGTATGTTCAAAAAGCAGTAGAAGCATTAAAAGGAATTGGACAAGATCCTACAATAATGCACTATAACTTCTGTACAAATGGTTCTCACTATGGAGGAGAAAAAGGAATAAGAACAATAGGATATGGACCATCAAAAGAAAATATTGCTCATACAATAGATGAGTACATAGAATTAGATCAATTATTCAAAGTAACAGAAGGATTCTATGCAATATTAAAAGCTTACTTAGCTAAGTAATAAATATTCAGTGTATGAAGAGTATTGATTTGATAAAATTATCAGTCAATACTCTTTATTATAAAGAGAAATAGTTGTTAGTAAAAAATAAATTTTTAAAAGAAAGTAACTCAAAAATTATAGGAGGAATTTTCATGTCAAAAATTCTAATAAAAAATGGAACAGTTATAGATGGAAGCAGAGGAGCAAGATTCCAAGCTGATGTATTAGTTGAAGGAGAAAGAATAGTAAAAATAGGAA